>Ga0209589_1002238_pt1 | contig 33319 bp, 33 predicted proteins | sample CowpeawhiteBW_FD_187525 | JGI IMG/M metagenome (GOLD analysis project Ga0209589, IMG submission 187525) | Root nodule microbial communities of legume samples collected from California USA - Cow pea white BW (SPAdes) (version 2) | ecosystem: Host-associated > Plants > Roots > Nodule | place: USA...
TTATAATATATATATATATATATATATATATATAAACATTTTAATATAAAAGGATAAGAATAATATAAAAAAAAAAAGCACTGCATACCTCAATTGAAGAGCAACATTAACAAAAAATAATTAACATCATCTTAAAAAATTAAACTCAAACTATATAGAGTGATGGTACTAAAATCGATAAACTCAATTTTCTAATTTAAATTTTAAACTGCAATCTTGCAAAATAGAATCCTTCCCTAATAGCAGAAACAAAACTATGACTACTTTATTAATAATCATCACTTAATAAACATTTCTACTTGGATCATCTTGTCCGAACAAAACGACACCTTCAGCTTCAAAATCGGTGTCGTCAAACCCCACCGACCTGCAACTAGTGCTATTCACAGCCATCTGAACCGGGTCTGCAGTTCGGCGACACGGACCGAACCACTTGTTCTGCATGTACCGGTTCTTCCTCCATGGGGGAACCGGAAGGCCCTTGCTCCTGAAACACCACATTAAAGCCTCGCACAGCTTCGAAACGGTGCGTTTCAGCTCCTCCTCACATCCAACAAAGATGCATGGAACAGCAGCAAGCACATCCGAGAACCGTCGTGTCGGCCGTACAATTTTAAACTGTGCATGGAAGTCAAGGTCCACAAAGTATCGCCATTTGGCAGCATCAGAATGGACCACGTCGATGAACTCATGGCTCCCGCCCAAGGCGTCTGGTGTGGTCTCACACACTGCCGCATTGTGTCGCCTGTCCCGGAGAAACGCCACCACCTTCTGACGGAACAGCGCAGCTTCTCGCTCCCTCAGAAACCCAAACTTCTCTGCAGCTTCAGAAACATGTGCGCTAAGTAAGTTCCGGTAAGTGTCCGCATTGTAAAGTGAGATGGCGAGGCCGGATGAGTCAGTCACAGAATCGGCCAAGTCTTTGACTGAGTCAACTCGGTCACTGTCGGATTCATCAAATGCTGAGTCCTCGCTGCTGCTGTTAGTGTCTTCTTCTTCAAAGAAACCATGGACGAGATTAGACAGGGAGAGGGAGTCGCTGTCATCGGAATATTGGGTGCTGGAGTTAAAATTCCACTGATCGGCGCTGACAAGTCGGGCTCGAGCCTGGTCGTCGAAGGGGTAAGTGACTCGCTTCTTTCTTGGGAAAGTGGGCATTTGGTGAGTTTGAGAGAAAAAGAGAGAATTTTTTGAAGTGGGTATTGGGGTGAGTGGTGAGAGAATGGTGATGGTTTTGAACAGAGGGGAAAAGAGAGATGCAATAATGGAAAATACAGAATTTTGTGGAGAATATTCGAGGGAACTAGTATTCGCTTTCGGAGGCGATTTTTAATTGAAAATTAATTTATAATATGCTTCATCGGCATATATCTGTTTAAGAATGAAGTACAATTGGTAACTAAGCAGTACACAGTTCAGGGAAAAAAGAAAAAGAAATTTTACATTTTTTTTATTTTATCTTTTATTAATAAAATAGTATAAATAAGTGTAACTGATATTAATAAATGTGTAACTTGTATTAATAAACCACTAAACCAGTGCTCTTTGGAAAAGATAAACATACCGAACTATATAAATATATTTGGTGAAGTTACTTTTGTAATATTTCTCGAAACCAGCCCAAATATTAATATTGTGATAAATTCTGTATCATTCAAAGACACAAATGCTCCCTAACTTAATTTTAAATGACAAATAAATAAATAAATAAATTGACAAAAACTATACACACTATTAAATATATAGGTGTCGCTAAGAAACTAAAGACGATAAAAAGGCTTATTAAGGAAAACAAATCTTCACGTTTTTCTTTTGGAGGTTATAATAAAAAGGAAGTGGGTTATGAATTAAGGAACTGAAGAAAATTTTTTCATTACTGCATTGTTTTGATAACCAAAATTAAATTATGATGTGTTTATACCGGTAGGACAAGCTAAACATAAGAGAGACAGTGATGAGTGGTTATTGGAAGGTATTTCTTGAGAATTTTGGTTTGATGCTGTTTAAAGTATTTATAAGTGAACTAAATTAACTCAATACGGATTCTCTTATGAATCGATTAGAAAATTAATATGTTTTTTAATTTGAATTATATGTTTTTTAATTTGAATTAGAGTGTATGTATATTTATGATTCTATTATCAACATGAATTTGATAAATAATTCACTTATATCATGGATTAATTTTATAAGTATTTTTAAATTATTGAATTCTCTTTTAATATGCATTTCATTCAAGAACTCGTGCATTTTTTTCCAACCGTCATATTTTTTGTATTTTTTTATTTAGAGATGTAATGGTGAATAAAGATAAAATAAAAATAAAAATGGAAAAGAAGATATAAAGAAGAGAACGAAAATGAAGGTTTGCAAGAATGTAAATTGTAGTAAAGTAAGTTATAAAGGATAAAGCAAGAACTGGTAAATGAAATCTATGAAAGCAGTAATCCAATTATTACATTCATCATTGGATTTGCCATTTTTGTGTTCGTGGCGTTCTCAGAGTGTTTTGAATTGTAACCATAATTTACCACCCTTATTTTACATTTGAATTACCTATTTATATTTTTCCCTTTTTCAAAGAATTAAACTAAAACTAAAATAAAAATTACATTAGGGAAATAACAATCCTTAAATTGTCTATGTTAGGCCAAGTGTGCCCATTCCTCCTACATTCTGCAACAATTATTATGAATAACCTTTCTCTCGATCTAACTTTATTTATTGTTTCGATCACACTTTTCTTTATCTCCACAACATTTTCTTTCGATTCCCCTTCGTAATCTTTAGTGCCTTAATACATTCTTCTTTTCCTTCATTATCTCACTCTCTTTAATCTCCTTGAGTTGATCCCTTTTTCTATCACTCTAATTCAATTCATTTCTTGATGCCCTTAACAGTTGCCCCCAAAGAGAATGTTACTTCATGACTTGTCATGGATAAGTATTCTATTGATGTTCAACTGAAGTCTTAAATCCCGTGACACATTTTGAAACACAACTCCCTCTCCATTCAGCTTGGACGTTCTGGATAACACCCACTTGAGTGTTTTTACATTTTTTGGAACAACTCACTCTCCCTCTATCTTTTTTTCACGTTTTCTCTACATTTGGATAACAACCCAACTTAGGGTTTTTCATCTCTCTGCAAATTCATGTTTATGGTTCAGTTGTTCACGTTTCTAGTTCATTTGCCCTCTTCTTTATGATGCATTTTCATTTTCTGTTGTATTGTAAGAACTATCTCATGACTAACTAAACCTTTGTGTTGATTTCTTGATGACAATGTAATGAAACCTTTAGATTCTTGTTCAGTGATTTATGTTTTGTGTTTTTGTTTTCTCTTCATCACTTTCAATTTGTGCTTAATGGAATGGACAAGAAATTGATGTATGCTTAATCTTAGTTTGGTGTTTAGCACCATGGCATCACCATTAAATGAAACTATTAAGAAAGAAGAAGGGTTTCAATGGGGAAAAGAACAACACGAGGCTTTTGATATTATCAAATACAAGCTTACACATGCATCTATCTTAACTTTACCAAATTTTGAAAAGTCTTTTGATATAGAGTGTGGTGCTTCTAATGTTGGCATAAGAGGTGTTCTCTTACAAGAAGGACATCCTATAGCGTATTTTCATGAAAAAGTTGAAGGGGTAGCATGAAACTATTCCTTTTGTGATAAAAAAAACTATATGCCCTAGTGAGAGCCTTGCATACTTGACAACATTATTTGCTTCCTAAAGAATTTGTAATTCATAGTGGTCATGAATCCTTTAAATACATTAAGAGCCAAGGCAAGCTCGATAAGAGACATGCTAAATGGGTAGAATTTATTGAACAATTTCTTTATGTTATTAAACATAAATAAGGCAAGGCAAACATTGTAGTTGATGCATTACCTAGGAGACATATATTATTATCTATGGTTGAAACTAAAATGTTTGGATTTTAAATGTTTAAGGAATTGTATGCTAATGACCATGATTTTGGAAAAAATCATAAAGATTATGCAAAAGGATTTTTTAAATATTTTTACAGCCATGTTGACTTTCTTTTTTAAGGGAACTAAATTGTATGTGCCTAAAAGTTCAATGAGGAAATTATTTGCAAAAGAAGCTCGTAATGGGGGACTAATGGAATATTTTGGGATTCAAAAGACATTAGATATATTGCATGATCATTTCTTTTGACCTCACATGAAACATGATGTGCATTCCTTTTGTGATAGATGGCTTACTTGTTAGCATGCTAAATCTAAATCTATGCACCATGGAATATTTATGCCATTACCTATTCCTAACTCTCCTTGGACTGACATTTCTATGCATTTTGTTTTAGGTCTTCCAAGGTCCAAAGGAGGAAAAGATTTTGTTTTTGTTGTGGTTGACAAGTTCTCAAAGATTGCCCACTTCATTCCTTGCCACAAGAGTGATTATGCTAACCATGTGACCAACTTATTTTTCAAGGAAATGGTGAGACTACATGAAATTCCAAGGAGCATTGTATCGGACAAAGATGTTATGTGTGTTAGTCATTTTCGAAAAGTGTTGTGGGATAAGTTAGGTACAAAACTTCTCTTTTCTACAACTTGTCATCCTCAAACAAATGGACAAATCGAAGTGGTAATAGAACTCTATTTCAACTTCTTAGATGCGTTGTAAATAAGAATTTGAGAAGTTAGGAGGATTCGATACCTCATCTTGAGTTTGCTTATAATATATTAGTTCATTGTACTACTTAGATGTCTCCTTTTGAGGTAGTCTATGACTTTAATCTTTTAACTCCTTTAGATTTGTTGCCTTTACCTAATATTGATTCTATGGCTAACAAAGATGGTCTTGACAAAACTACTTTTGTCAGGAACTTGCATAAGGAAGTAAAGAACCAAATAGAAAAGAAGATGGAGAAGTTGGCTTCTAAGGCTAACAAAGGGAGGAAAAAAGATCAAGTTTGAACCCGCAGATTGGGTGAGGGTTCACTTTAGGAAGAAAAACTTTCCTTCCAAGAGGAAATTTAAACCCTTACCTAGAGGAGATGGTCCATTTCAAGTTCTTAAGAAAATTAATTATAATGCCTACATTTCAAGTTCCAATAGTATCAATATTAATGACTTATCTCCATTTGATGTAGGGACGAATTTGAGGACAAATTCACTTCAAGAAGGAGGGTATGATAGAGGACTATCCCTTATCTCTATTTGATCTTCAATATTTGACTCTTATAAAAATATAACATAATGCTATTAAAATTGTATTATGATATGCAAAAATATTGAGAAGAATTTGAGAATAAATGAAATAACAAATTAATAAAAGACTTTAAAATAATTATAGTAAAACAGGCTAATTCCACTACTTTCAAAATATATTCATCATCGGTTATCTAAAGATTGTTGCTAAATTAATTATTATTGTAAATTTACAAATCAATCTATAAAGTCTCAATTCATCTATTGGTGTTCTCACTTTTAACCAAAGTACAATCTAAATTAAAAGTAAGAACTTTTAGATTATCCATAGTAAATTCAACCAAAGTACAATCTCAATTAATTTTACTATGCCTAATCATGCTTATTCCTTTGTTTCCTCACCAAATAAAGCTTAATTAATCAAAGTTTCTTGACTAATTTTAGTTATAGTAATTACCTTTAACAAAAGTAAAATCTCAATTATTGGTAAAAACTCATTCAATCACATGAAAATTTCTAAATAAAATCAAAGTAAAGTCTAAATTAAATTTAAAACCCTGTAACTCATATGATTATCATGCATATAGATTTAAACACTTCGCTAATTACGTAGTATGTAAAATCATTACTTTTTATTTGATTAAGAAACAAATGACATAGATAAATTAAAACCTCAACAATAATAGTTGTAATCGAAATCGCAACGGGACGACGAAAAAAAAGAAGTTTAAAAAGAGATTTGGAGTTGTCACCATAGTTATTTCTGGAAAACTATGGAAAACCATAAAGATAAAGTAAGTTTGCGAAAACCAAATTTTCGGATCTCGGAGTCAATTATGTGTAGGGAAGGTGTTAGCGTCCTATAGCGCCCGCACAAGGACGATACCTTTAATTAAACATGCAAGTTGATGTGGTTTTCAAAAATGTTAATTTTCTCCAAAAATAATAAGACAAATAATACTAAAAAGAAACAAAAATATTTTTTGGTTTTTTAGGTTCGACAAGGATTGACCTACGTATTCTCATTTAAAATGAGAAATCAGGGATACATAGTTCTTTCAAAGAAGACAAATTGTTTGAAATTGTTTAGATTTTTAGATTTTTAAAATTTTATATTTTTTTTGTATTTTGGAATTACTTGAAAATATGTGTCACACGACGCGAGTGGCCAGACAGACACTAAAAGAGAATGTTTTTTTTTTCCTTTTTTAGATTTTTCTATTTATTTGTAGTTTTTTATAATTTTCAAATAATTTTAGGTTTTTTAGAAAATATTAAAAAGGTGAAAGAGAAGGATAAAATTGGAAAACATAAATATGAGTGCAAGAGTGATGAGTAAGGTGCATGAAGTAAATGAGGTAAAACAAAAATTGGTTGTGCAATCAATAAAAATGGTGGTGTAGTGGGCAAATATTGTAAGGTGTGTGTGGTAAATGTGAAGGTGCAACAGGTAAACGCAAAAACAAGCCCAAGAACAAAAATAAAGACATAGGGGGTACGTGGTTAACAATCATGAGGGTGTATGAAGTAAATGATTGTCTAACCCAAAAATAAGACGTGTAGTGTATGTATCAACTTGAGAGGTGCGACAAACAATTAACATAATCCACATATGGGGTGTAGAAAAAAAAGGGGTGCACGAATGGGAGGTGGGCTGAGACTTGATTAGCCCAATGTGAGATGTGGTATGTGGAAACAAAATGAATCTAAACTTTAACTACTAAACTAGCTCTCTCTCTCACACCAAGGACCCTCTTACTCGTTTCCTCACCAATGGCAGCCATTTCTTCTTTGTCTCAAGCCATCAAGTAAAATAAAACACAATTTATAATACAATAACAACTTCAAATCTATGACCCTTATTAGAATCCTAACTCCTCAACCCCATTTTAATACCCTCTTCTAGCCGCATCTTGATTCTACACCCTTTGATGATTACATTGATCGATCTTTGCTGCCACGAGTGTCTACTCACCCCTCCGACTACATGCCACAACCTAATAGTCCACACGCGGGAATAAATTTGTCACAGCCACAATCCACAACACCAAGTGGAGTTCCCCAATACGAACCACGATCCGTATTTTTCCCAAGACTACCAAACTTGTCGGATAACACCAAGGAGGACAATCTTCCGGAACCCATCCGTACGAGTCATGATCTTGCACACTCCACTAGACTTCCAAAACCACCATGCTACAACCTCGAGTGGCCACATGTTACCCCAATACAAGTTGCCCCTTGTAACTGGGCCACCAGCAAAGCATCGCATCAAGACCTCCATCCAAAGCTATGTAGAACCCTCTACGCAATCCATATTTGCACTTAGAACCGCCTAGCGCCTGTACTATGTCACTAGGTGAATTCGAGCTCCAAACTGGTTGGTGGGCATCCCTTGCCTCTAGGCGCTAAGTGTCTTCTAGTGCTCCTATCAGTCCAATTCTGCTTGGCGGAACCATCCTTCCGCCAGGCGCCATGCGAGTCTAGTGGCCTCTGCCACTATTTTGGGTCCTTACTACTTAATGACTTGTCATGCATCGCCAAACGCCATACCAGTAGAACAATGCTACTAGTTTTTGGCACTTTGGAACAAGTTCTAATGAACCTCAAATACAAGACACATTTTTCCTATTATCAATCAACTTAACCAGTCATAATCATATGGTTGAATCACAATTAACACATCAATTTACCAACATTTCACAAATTAGAATCATGCTTTTCCTCAATTAGTTATGAATTCACCCTAAACTTATTCTTCTACCAAATGTAGCATACTTCACTTATTTTCAACCAACATTACAATTTACATTTCATGACAGTAACCAGCAGGCCATGAACCACATCACAATTAAGGCAAAACGTAGATTTTACATGCATATAATCCCATTCATCACATAATCATACATAATTTAATTTTATATCACATGTGCACGATTCTTTCTTTACCTTCTGCCCATTTAATACATATTATGCATAAAAATTACCCAATAAACCTACAAGAACGTGAATCACAGAACAAAAAGCATATATACTATTGTCCTTATGTGTCGTCTGACGGTTATTCATGCGCTGCCAAGCGGTGCATACAATTCTGGGTTTTGCCTAGATTTTACTGCACCTGTATGAACTTTAAAACCCCAAATCAATAATTCCAGCATGCATTTTGACATAATGTTTGACATAATGTTAAGGTTCCACATTGCATAGGGTTCATGCTTATTCAATGTAGAATTATTTCCATGAAACATGTAAGATCCGCAGATTTTAATTAATTAAATAAATAATTAATTAATAAATGCGGGTAGGTAGTGCATTTATGAGAGGTTGGGTTCGAGAGTACTTTAATTGTGTGAGAGGACTTGGGTTCGAGTCCTAAGTATGCCAATTGTGTGTTATTTTAGTGATTATTGTTTTAATAATATGTTGGGCCACATTTTTGTATGAGATAATGCTTGAATTGTATGTGTTAGCAAGAAACATAAGTTGGCCTGGTGATTTTGCTTTGATTTGGCATTGGGAAGGTCATGTGTTCGAACCTTGGTAAGTCAAAATTTAACTCTTTTTGTTAAAAGATTAGTTGTGGGGCAGCTAAAGGGCTGAGAAATAATCAAGTAATGGCCCTTGAATAGCAATAAAATCCAAAGTTTAATCACATTCTCGTTTTTTTTTCATTAACCAAGTATTAAGACCTATAAAAGGCAACTTTTGAGAAGAGAATAGGGTTTGCAAGACTGTTTTTCTGAGAGCTTTAGAGGGAAGGCGAAATTTGAGAGTGAAAAGAGAATTGGGAGTGAAGTAGAGAGGAGAAACGAAAGTGGTGATAAGGTCAGTCCTTGGAGATCAAAGGAACCTTTCAATTTCAAGTTTTAAACCGAGAAATTTCAGGTTAGGGGAGCTGAACCCAAATTTTCGTCTAACTATTGTATGCTTGTGATTCTGATATATTTTGTACCATGAATTCGTGCTATAGGGGGTGAGACTTGGGGTTTATGAGTTTGGTACTGTTTTATTGAGCCAGGCTCGCCTACGCGAGAGTGGCAAAGATGAAATCCTTGTGTTGCGCGATCATCTCGTGCAGGCGAGGGAGTCTGGTCCTGAGCGACATGTCATCTCGCTTAGGCGAGTGTGCCTCGCTCAGGTGAGGATACGAGCATGTTGAAGGGTGCTATTAGGGACATCTCACTTAGGCGAGAGTCTCTCGCCTAGGCGAGATTTCAAGGGTGGTTTGTGCTGTTTGGTTGAACACGTCGCTTGGACGAGATGATTTATGAATCTGGGCGAGCAAGGGTCTCACCCAAGCGAGGATGAGCTCGCTTAAGCGAGAGTACGTGTACTGCAGAGCTTCTAGAGGCTCGCCCAAGCTAGTGGATCTAGCTTAAGCGAGATAGGCTGGACTGGCGGAACAAAGGCTTTTGGCCTAAGTGAGCAGGGGGTTATTGAACGTTCAAGATTTGAGTAATTATTGTATTGATAGAAGGGGATGGAAATTGTAAGGCGTGGTTTATAAGGCTTCTAAGGTAATCCTAATGGTGAGTTTGCTGGTGTTCCATGGGTTGTGGCCCGGAACGTATCCTTGGGTTGTAGCCCATGATAGGGGTTAAGCACGTGGCATTCTATGGGTGGTGGCCCGAAATGACCTTCATTGAATTGTGGCTCGAGATAGCGGATAAACACGAGGAACCCTGAGTTGTGGCTCGGGTTGGCGAGTGTGCCGGTGTGAGTGTGCTGGTTGTGGCCAATACGGATGGGTCCAAATGGATTGCCATCCTTAGTGAGTCACTGACGAGTTTGGTAGTCCTGGGACGTTACGGACTCTGTTCGTATTTGGGAACTCCACCTGGCGTTACGGTGTGTGATCCGTAGCATGGTTTCTGCACGTTCTTTATCGGTTGTGGCCGATAGGTGTGGCAACAAGGCACATTGAGATACTTAAAAGAAGATGTAGAACACTGCTAACATGGTTATGGCCTTGTGGAAGAACTGGAACGAGGTTCCCTGATATACTTTACTATACATGGTGGTGGCCATGTGGAGGGAAGGTAACGAGTCTTCCACGAGGTGTATCGATGTACATGGTGGCCATGTGATGAGAATGGAGCAAGCGTTGTGGGAAATGAAAGGATATTATATATGGTTGTGGCCATGCGGTATAAAGGAAGAGTTGTGTTATTGATATAATGTTTTATCTATTATACATGTGTATGTGTGTTTGGAACATGTTTATGTGTTTCTTCTATTAGCTCGCCCTATTTGCTTGTGTTTGGCGATGATCGTGTACGCGGTACACGTGAGCAGGTGATGATGCAGGTGGAGCTGGTGAGGCTTAGCTGTGGAAAGGGGATGACCATGGGACTTTATTACTATGTTTTCTTGGTTTTGGATTTTTAAATGATATGTAAACTTATGAGAGATTCTGGAACATTATTTCACGTTATAAGCTATGAGACAATGTTTTATTATACAATGATAAAAGTTTTAAATTTCCCTGTGTTTTGGGAAATGAGGTATTATTAATTATTGTGTAATTAATCTTTATTTTATTTTATTTAAATTCGTAATATCCTGACAGGATGTTACAAAACATATCATAATCATAAGCAAATATCACGTTTTTTCATCGCCAATCCCAACATGAACCCTAATTTCCCAATCATGCATGATTCATACAATTTTCATCAATTATAACATTCTCACATATTTATTCATTCTGTCAATCATGCCATAATACTCAGAGATTCATTTTAGGTATCACAAACATCACATAAACACAAGAAACAAGAAAGTTGGCAAGCCAGTTCGTGTCACCTGGCGGACAACACACAATCGCCAAGCGATGCATAGAAAACCCAAAAAACATTGGTTCTAGAGACATGAGTCGTCTGGCGGACCTTTAACGCAGTCAAGCAGTTTTTTCGAAAAAATTCCAAAAACGTGAACTTACGCAATTTTGGTAGAATCAAGAAGTCTCATGCATTTCATACATCACATACTCATAAAATTAAAAGCAAAACATGGAGTGGAACTCCCCTAACTTGGATTCCTTGCTCAGCTTGATAAATCCTTGAGTTCCCCCTTAATCAACACTAGCTGCCTTTGGTCTTCCATAATTCCACTCTTTCTCTAACTCACCAACTCAGTTGCTACTCTGAATTTTCACTCCTCATAGTGCACCCTAGTGATAGACTCCAAAAACCCTTTCTTTCACCCTTAATTGGTTTCTTAATCATGTCTTAATTAGGGTTACTGAGCATAATTATCAATAAATGGCTGTTTTGGTACCAATTTTCCAGCCTTCCTAGTTGCCCACTAACTGCTAGGGTTTGTTTGACCCTTCACATTCACGCCAAAAAGAATTTTGGCAAAAAAAAGCTTAATTCATGTCTACCAAGGTTCGAACACACAACCATCCAATTATAAAGCCAATGCATAACCATTCAACCAATTCATGTTTCATGATAATTCCTATACATATATGATTATATTATCACTCATCATGCTCAAACATATTATAAAAAAACTACACAATTAAAATAATACACAAATTATAATATATAAGACTCGAACCCAAGTACTCTCAACCATGTGAGCTAGTTCTATTCCACATCATAAACTCTAGATTAAATGTCATAAAGGTTCCTATTACTCGCATTTATTAAATAATTATTCATTTCATTATTTAAATTCCTTGGGTCTTACAAAAAGAGCCGTCGACTCTCGCGTCACTATTTCGACTTCATTCCTTTATGCTCGTGCGTGCTCCTTTGATCTCATCTTCCCACGAACACAAGCCACTCCTTCCAACCCCGACATCATTGTATGCTTCCCAGCCCATCACAACCACTAGCAACGGTGCCATTGGCAACTAGAAGCGTCGTCGACCTCCGAAGCACTCCCAACATCTCATTTTACTTCTCGCACGAACCACACCATGTTTCGAATCCGCACCATCGAGCTTTATTGTCGTGCCCCCACTTGTGATCGGAGCCACCATCACTCGGTCCATTCGAACTCTGACTCATCGTCACATTCTTTCTTCCCTCTTTTGATTAGAGTGTGCAATTTTGTGTAGGTGGAACGTGCTTTGTTTTGTTGTGTTTTTACTGGTGCAAGGGTGTGTTGTGAGTTGAGGGCAGATAAAGATAAGTTAATGGAGAAAAAGAGGTTCTGAAAATGGCCACTGTTTTGGGTGCATGAATGTTTATGTGTGAATGGAGGGAGATGAATGGAAAAAAATGATGAAGGTTGTCAAGGATGGAAGTGAGGGCGTGATATTGATTATGGGAATGAGATTAAGAGTGAGGTGGTTGAATGATGCGTGATTGGGTGATGATACTTGTTGTGCTTGGGACTTGTTTCTTTTAGGTCTTGTTTCTTTGCATTTTTTCCAAGTGCGAGATATAGGTCAACGTGTGGACTGTTTCATTGGGGAAGAAGAATTGAGAATACGAAGCTTTTGTAGTCGAACGTGGTTAGTGTTGGAGGTTGAATGGCGAAAGTGTTGATGTCGGCAACAGAATGTGTGAGAAATGTGATGTGCATATATTAATGATGGTGACTACGGATTATGTTTTCAAACACTCAAGCAACAACAACAACTTGCACATTATCATTATCATGAATCAACAACAAATAGAGCATGGCAAGCACAACATGACATCATTCATTCAAAGACCAGACAATTTCACATTCATATAAACATTCAAGAATTGAATAGTGCTTACCTCTTGTAGCCTCCTTGTGCTTGCAATGCTTGTTGTTGGGCGATTCTTCTCCCCTAATCTCAGTTGCTTTCATCCTCTCCTCCCCTTGTTGCTCTCCCATTTTGTTCTATTGTTCTGATTTTTTGAAAACTACCAACACTTTCCCTTTTCATTTATTCTCTACTTCAATTTTTTGAAAAAACCCAGAAAGCACAAGGTAGGTTTTCCTTTTTCCATTCCAACACCAACGTTGCCATGGTGCAGCCTTGACAATCCCCAATATTTCCCTTCTCATGCCACGATTTGTAAAGGGGGCAAAAAAAGAAGATTGACAAATTTTCCTTACATGAAAGAGGAAGCCCAACAAAGGTGCAACAACAACTTCAAACACTCACTTCAATTTCCAATTTTCATTTCATTTTTTTAATACATATTATTATAGGTTAACTATGTTTTTAGTCCCTTTTCTAAAGTTTTGTCTAATTAGGTTCTTATCCTTTCAAAATTCATGAAATCAGTCCTCAATATTTAACGGCGTTAGTGTTATCTTTGACGTGGCAAACAACGATCTCTGTCATCATTTCATCTGTAACACGTGACGAATTAATTAATTTAAAAATTTAAATTAAATTTCCATCTCATGTTATTTCTCAAACATTTTCTTCTTTCTCATGTTACAACACCCATATTAACTTTTCACGTTCTCCATTTCCAACACCACCATCCTTTATGACCTGACTTTCATCTCCTCCCTTCCATTTCTCATCCACAATTCTGACTTTTTTTTAATAAAAAATATCCATTACAAAACAAACATATTTATCTCCTTCCTCAACAACAAGCTCATATCTTTCTCCTCCTAACCCACACATCAACTAAATTCATCTTCCATCATCACCACCCCCTCACACCACAACAGAAAACACCATTCTTCCTCCATCATCACAGTAGAAAATTCATCTCCCCTTTCAAAAATCAACATTATTAATTAATTTGAAACATCTTTTCGTAGAAAATATCCATTAGACTATACATATATTCAATAGAACAAAAAATTCACAACTAACAACAAAAAATTACATTCAAAACTTAAACCATATCCCATAAACATAAATTGTTGAAAGCATCAATTACCCAGACACAATTAGAAAATGAATCTGCAATTGAACCTAGGGCTTTTACAAAACATCACCCTGCCCAAAGAATTCACGTCAAAACCTGTCTCAGCCGATCAATTCACTGAAACTGAAATTCTAGGAAACAGTAACTGTTAGGCAAATCATGATGACGAAGAAGGCACGGAAGAAGGAGTAGGAGGTGTAAGACCGTCGAGGGGGTAGGGGTTAGGGTAAGGAGGGGAGTAGCAACATATGGATATATATGCGATGGTGGGCGATGGAAAGTGCAACGATTGGAGGTTTGGGGAAGAAAATATGCTTTGCGTTAGTGGCATTTCCATATGGCAGCGTCAACATGGCCTTGGATGGTCGAAGCGGGGGTGGAGAGGCGAACCGTGGAGGGCGTTATTGGTCTATGGTGGTATTGGCGAGGTTTTGGAGTTCCCAATCTAGGGCTTGGAAGAGAAAGAGAAGAGGAGAAAAGGGAGATCCGAGCAGCGGTGACGATGAGGCTTTCGATTACAAACATCTCTGGTCAAGTGGACGGAGTGCGAATGAAGAAGAAGTACATGTAATGCCCGATTGTGTGCAATTGTAGAAGAAAAGGGGTAATGCTTTTGTGATGTGATCTAAGTGGAGGTAGGAGAAGAGGCGTCTAGTAGAGAGATTTGGGGAAAGAAGCCAAGTTTGAGAAAGAAGAAGAATATGAGGTGGAAATTTAATTTTAATTTTTAAATTAATTAACTTGCCACATGTTATAAATGAAATGATGATGGAGATCACCGTTTGCCACATAAAAGAAAACATTAACATCGTTAGTTATTGAGGACTGATTTTATGAATTTTGAAAGGATAAGGACCTAATTTGACCAAATTTTAGAAGATGGACTAAAACCAAAATCGCCTAATAGTTTAGGGACCTAAAACATAGTTAACCCTATTATTATTAATTTTAAAGAATAAAAAACAAAAAAAGATATTAAAAAAGGAAATAAAATAAGATAAGATGAAAATTCAAATTAAAAATAAAATAAGATAAAATGAATATAAAATAAAATGAAAATAATAAAATAAAAGTAAAACAAGTTTATATATATATATATATATATATATATATATATATATAAAAAAATAAAAAAAAAATTTATAAAAATATAAAAAAAAAAAAAAAATATATATATATACTCAATTCAATGTTCACTTTTTGTATTATATTTTCTTCTTCTTCTTCTTCTTTCATTATCTTTTAATTCATTTTTTTATTATCCGGACAAAATTGTGTGCTAAAAATAATAAAAAGACAAAAAAATTATTTCATTCTAACATCGGAATCCATAATGAAATTATAGTGGTACCAACCCTAAAAGCTTAGCCTTCCATGGATTGGATGAAATACATGATGAATAATGAAGTACAGAAAAAGTTAAAAAAAATGATGGAACAAAAACAAGATATGTGGTGAATGGTACCTTGCCAAAACCAGCGAGTTGCTAATAAGTCCATATGCTTCCCCTAGGTGTCTTTATATAGGACTTGATTAGACTTGATCTTTATCTTTTCTATTGCTAAAACCATTTATATGTTGATATAATATCTTTCAAATAATTAACAGATTTTATCAGTTTTAAAAACATCTGGAAGATATTCTCAGTTGATATTATTTGATTAATTATCTAAAAATATCTAAATAATTATCAACAACTAAATCATGCCCAAAATTGCAATTAAGCCCCTGCGATCTTGTGGTCCAAATTTGCAGAGAAATCCAAAAGGATAAATATTTGCATTTTAACCCTCTTTTTGACCAGACTTTAAATCCTTAACCAGCTTTGATATGCAATGTGGGATTGACACATGATAGCTCTCTCTCTCTCTCTCTCTTTTTCTCTCCATTAGGGTTTCTACAACAAAGGTTTTCATGAAGGAAGTTCAGTGCATTGCCGACAATGGCCATGGTATGAGGTTGTGGTTGTTGGCGGTGTATGATGTTGGAGAGATGAAGGTTGAAGATGATGATGAGGGACATGGCACAATATGATAGGCTTAGATGTGTGCTTAGGTTTCTACCATGTGGCATCATATGGTTGGCCATAATTTGTGAGTGGCAAGAGGGGTGGAAGCTAGTAATTTAGGATGTGTAAAAGTAGGTTTTAAGTGACCCATTTGAGAAAGGTGGAATGTATGAGTAAAAACTAGGGGTATATTTAGCTCTTGATTTATTTCTTTCCAAAATTTACTGATTTTGTTCATATTTTTTTATCTTGGAATAATTTAATTTCACACCTTTAATGACCCAAATCCAAGAATATTTTATGCAACTAAAATTCAATTAAAAATTCGAAATTAAAGATCAAATGAGGGCAAAAACATGTACTCATTAGTCAGAAAAAATAGAAGAAGTCACATTGGCGGCTTCATCATATCCATCATCAGCTTCCCCTTTAACAGACGTCCTCGGTCAAAGTTACATTAACAATTATCATCGTAGGCGCTATGCCATCAATGTCTATCAGTTGGCCTTCGAAGACATTCTTATTGACATCAAAGCCTGTGTCTTTAGAAGAGATCTAATAGAGGAGCTTGGCATGCCTTAGCGCTTTGTTGAAGCCATTCGTATGCTCGATAAGGATGAACAATTGAAACAAAATCAACTCGGCCTTCACTTCCTCTCGGGCTTTTTTCTCATCAACAACCGTAGCCTTCAGGACTTCAATCTTTTTCTTCAACTTCTTCTCGGAGTTAAAGCACCTAGTCTTTTAGGTCTTTCGCCTTTCCTCACTTTCATCCCTTTCTAGGGTCTTCTTCTCCTTAGCCCAAGCCTTATGATTAGCCTCATACTTCTTCTTCATGTTTGCCAACTCATCGGCCACCTTGGCCTTGCCCTCATCGATAATCTCCTTCTTTAGTAAGTTGGTTATTCTCTGCCCATGCACAAGTGTATGATTGTGAAACTGCAGAAAGGTACACATAAGGGTGGCCAACGCAGCCTCCTAAACCAGCTTCATCTCATCATTTGTAAGGCTTATCTGGATGCCTTTGCGCATGTTGAGTCGAGTACTTTCCAGCATACAAAAGTCGTTAGCCTTACTCCCAGAATTGCCAGCCTAGGCGTCGAACTCAACCCTCAGTCTCTTCTTGTCCTTCCCTATACCTCGCCCATTAGCAGGTTGGATCTTCTTGGCAGCAGTCTAAGGCCAATGAGTGTCCACCACAAGGCCTGTCAGGTTGGGCACCACATTGACCACCCCCATTTTCTTGGATTCAACAACCATCTTATTCCTCAAACTGAAGAAGACATCATTGGTTCCAATCTTAGCTTCGTGTTGGGCCATGAAACCTGTAAATATCAAACAACCTTCAAATTAGCTAAAAAATACCTAAGTTACACAAAGTTTAAACCTTACCAAGCAAATGGTAACCAACTGAGGAGATAGGTAGGCGCTAAAAATATTTTTAGTAGGCAACTTGTGAGAGAGCTCGTCAAGGATACTTAAGGTCCTCTTATCCTCGTCGAACATGATTTCCCTTAGTTACTCCTTATATCTAAAAGGGTTGTCAGTCCAATAAAAGGGAAACTTGGGTCAATTATCCTCATCCTAAAAGTAAGACCAACTAGTGTGGTTCACTCAACACTAAAGAAACCGTTGTTAAACTTCTTAAATGACAAAGAGTATGCATTGAGTAAGCACGAACCCGACTTACTCACCAAGGATAACCACGTGATAGGTGTCCTTGAACGAGTAAGATAAAAATGAAAGAAACACTCAGATGACGATGACAAGTTAAAAGCTCTGCATATCAATCTAAACACCTAGAGACAAGCCCAACTATTTGGATAAAGTTGCATCAGCGCAACATTAAGAAGATGAAGAACACTCATGGTAAACTCGTCGAAAGGTAGCCAGATGTGAAGTTGAAAAAAAAGGACATTTACATATAAAAGAAATCCTCCTCGTACCCCTATCGGCTATGATACACATTGTCTATAGCACACACCCTCCTAAAAGACATAGTATCCTCTACCTTCTCACTCTCAAACATATATATACTTTTCACCCAAGAGTTTTGGAGGGACGAACACCTAAAGTTAGAAAAATACTTTCTAACTAAGGGATCCACCCACTCATAGCCTTCCCTCAAAAGCAAATCATCCTTGGCAATCTCCTTAGCAGGATTTTCCTAATTCTCTATGATTACGTCTTAAATTACCCCTCAAGCCTTTAATGATGATGCACTAGAGGATGACGAAGCCCGACTACTATCACTACCCAAACCATCACCAGAACCTATATTTGAACCACTGCGAGACATACCTTGTTACTTATCGGTTCTAAGAAATTGAAATTTATTTTTGAAAGATATCGACAACAGAGAAAACTCTTAAAGACCAAAGTGCTTAAATGAGGCAAATAAACCCCTTATTTATAGAAAATGTTGATAACCCTTCTTCTTCCAACCCCCTCATCTTCAACCGTTAGAGCTATTGACATCTAACAGCCAAAGGTTGCAACTTTCCACATTCTTAGCGTCGCTTTGTTCCCTATGCAACTTGACAACTATTTAGCCATCAGATCTAGTCAGACTTGGCACACCATCATTCAAACCTCTTCGTCACTATGCTCCTCGAGGCTAGAGGTTACTATACCTATAGGACATGACCAAAGAAACACAAATTTTCTTTGCACATGACGACACTAGATACCGACACCATAGTGGCAGAATGAAGACTTGAGTATAGAAATATCGAGCCTGAGGAGATAGTGTTACCATACACGTTTGAGTACATTGGGCCACCCATGTCTACATATACTCGACTCTTATGGTATGAGCATGCATCATGACTTGACCACTTCATATTGGCCAACCATGACCAACATAAAAAAGAGCGTTGACTAAGTTGACTAATTTAAAGATTATGATTAGGTATGATTAGTTACAAGGATCAGGCTTATCCAGGTAAAAAGTTCATAAACATGGTATAAATAACACAATATACATAATATACGAGGTAACTTATTACATTATTAACTATCACATTTATTGTTGCCTAAAGCACTTACTAATTTGAGATGATGAGTACTTAAACATCCGAGTCTAAAGTGTGCAATAAGAGCTAGAAGTTGAAGTCTTTGCAAAATATATCAGACTTTGCGAGAACAATCTAATTACAGCTATTTATGGTGATCATCAATCTAAGTTTTCTAATTATTATTACTTATAAGTTTCCTATGAGCATGTTTTACTCCAAACAATAAAAGTGGTAGTGCAAGTAGAGAGAAAAATATTCTTCAATTGCATATTTTTCCTCGTCTAAACAGAAAATTAAATACCATCTGCAAGCCACTACTGACTTATTGAGAACTTGGTCAAGACTTTTTAAGTGGAAAATTTTCCACAACTTGCAAAACAAGTAAAAATGACAAAGATTTCCTTTTCAACTTCAATGGCGTAACTCTAAAGGGAACCGATGCACATTCATGAATAAAAAGTCCGAAAGTCTAACATTGAGAACACCCAAATCCTACCACAACCAGCACATGCTTTTGAACAAAGAAAGCTGACATATATATATATCCAATACATTATGTGATCCACAAGCAACAAAGCAAACAAACCAAAGAACCTAGTACTGTCTAAAAGCAACAAAGTTTTATTTTCTAAAACGAAATAAGATATTCACTATCATGTAGCAGAGGATCAGGAACCAAAGTACATGATAAACATTTGTGACTAAACTCGTTTCCCCTGTGAAGTGAAACAAGACTTTCTGTATATTTTGCAGCCCTTATGGAATCATATTTTCCATAAACCTGAAGATCCCTTGTATTCTCCGAATCATAAAGCACCAATCTTTCGTTGTTGTCCTTCCAAAGAAACCGATTGCCCCCATAAAACCCCACGAGCTTGTAAATCACTTGAACGGGTCCAACACTGTACAGCTTCACCCACGACCCTTCGTTCCAATAATCTCTCATCACCCACACGTCGAAGCACTTTTCTGTGCCCCTCACGGGGTAAACAACAACACCAATTGAAGCAGATTCCTCAAAGGGTACCAAAGTTGCAAACTTGTCGTCTGAAGAGTCACGTATTCTTGGCACTTTTATCTTCCTGAAGGAGTCATTGACCATGTCAAATGCTAGAACAACGTCTTCTGAGACACCTGAGTCTTCAACAAAACCCCACCAGTGGCAACAGTTGTTGGCATAAGTGTAGACCCGAGAAGAACCCCAAACTTCAATTGGGAGTGGGAGAGCAGCATCATCAAGTTTTCCCCAAGAGTTTGAGTTAAGGCTATACAACTCCGCTGTCCAATACCCAAGTTGTCTTTCATCTGTTTCCTTCAACCATAGGTCTTTGATGACAACAACTTTGTAGTCATTGGTTGTCGGGTCGAATCCAAAGCCTGCATAATCTGTGAAGGAATAAGTCCCATGAGGACTTGTGAAATGGGATTCAGGCAAAGCCTTGAACTGTCCCAACGATGGGTTCATCAACACATTAGGATTTCCTTCAAGGAAGTATATGCCATTGCAAGGACCCATGATTTCGGTCCAGTATTTATAATCAGAGTTGTGCTCATAGGGAGGGTTCAAAACATTGGAGGAAACGAGTTCTTTGGGGTCATTCACGTTCCAAGAAAGAACAGAAATGTATGTTTTGAGGCCAGAAAAAAAGGGTCTTCGAATGACCAAGAGATGTTCCTCTTGGCCCTGAAGATTGTTGTAGATAAGAGGGTAATTGGAAACAAAATGAGAATCGGTTATGAGATCTAACCAGGATTTGCAAACGCACTTGCATAGCAGCAACACCTTCGCTGGTAACCTTGAGAACACGTTCGACACCAATTCTCGTGGCAAATGCTCCATCACCACTTGCAAATGCAATGGGAATTCTGAATCGGAGTTTTTCTTCTATATTCTCACCCAAAACATATTCAATATGCAAGTAGACAGTGACCAAAACGAAGTGTAGTCTAGCTTTATTTGTCTTCATCTCAAAACGAATATGCGGGTCAAATTTGGCCGTCAATAAAATATCTTCAATTATAAGATCGAAATTTGATAGATATTTTTGTGGATTTAGCTAGATATTTTTCCTATTATTTTTATTGCTTTATTTCATTGTTTTAGCCGTGTCAATTACTCTGCAATTTCCAATCGAAATCGGTAGTTTTAACAGGGCTTAATTTGCTATTAGTAATAAGTATTCTAACTTTTAGCGATGTCTCGCCATGATTTATTTGTATCTTCTAGTTTCCGACTCAAGAACATTTTAAATATTTTTTTGAATAAACATTTAATTAAATATATTAAAATTTATGAAGAATTTTAAATTTAATTAAGTTTTTTATCTATGTATTATTATTTTTTCGTTTTGAAATTAAAGACAGAAGGAAAATTCACCTTTATATATAAGAAAGGAAAGGGAAAAAGTCTATTTTGGATTTGACAATACCTTTTAGTAATAGTACTTCTATGGATTATTCATAGTCAAAAGCACTGGTCGATATTTTTAGAGACTTTGAGCATATCCATATTTAAAATAGTGCCTTTAAGTTTCAACAGGAAACTATTTCATTAATGAATACAAATCACTATTACTTTGATAACATATTTATTTATGTATTCATAAAAGAAAAACTTAAAATTTAAAAAAGGTTTATCTAGATTTGATTGAAAGGGGAAGATTTATTTTGAAAAGACAAATTTTGAAAGTTTATGAAAAGGAAGATTTTTAAAAAATGAACAAAATTGTAATTTGAAACAGTGTTTTTAATTTTTATAAAAGAATAAAGAAAGATTCAAAATTTGGAAAGAATTGCAAAAGGAAATAAATTAAATTCTAAGAGACTTTTTTTCTAGTTTTATGTATAGATAAAAAAAAAGATATTTGTAAGGATATTTTTATGAAAGTAATAACTTGAAAATTATTTTTTATTTTTTAAAATTAAACCTACAAAATGGAAAATTAACAAAGTTTAATCCATATGTAATGACATATTTTTAGCTAAGGGACTACAACAAGAGTAATGGTTAGGAGAATCCAAGAAGACTAGGACTCCTTTGAATATAGTAGACGCAAATTGAAGTTCACATGAGTTATGAAGGATGTGAAGACCTAGTCTAGAATTCTTTGATTATAAATATTAAAATAAGTTTAATTTTTAGTCACCTATTTTGAGCTAAGTAGTATAGGATTTTCTTATGGACCATGTATTTGGGTCTTGATGGGTTTTAGGCCTAAAAGGAGATAGGTCTTGATTTGGGCTTGGACGTGAGATGCATAAAGTTAAGGTTTTCGATCCTAATATGTGCAAGATTAGAGACCAAGCTAGGTTTAGCTCACCTTTATTTGCATAATGGCATGGGAGGTCCTAAGTATGTCACAGTTGTTGAATGCTCTCTTTTAGTTTCAAAACTCAATTTTCTAGACTTGAATTTGCCATCTCTTTTTGGAGACCACTTGCTCTCCTTTGGTCCTATAAATAGAGGAGTCTACCTCTTATAAAAACCATTCATGAATATAGTAGAGAAACTCTGTTGAGATGACTCCAGACTCCGTTTCTTTTATGAATCATCCAAGGCTAGAGCTCATCTTTAGATTTCCTTTAGCCACCCTTCCTTGAAAGTTAGCCTAATCTCTCTTGAGAGCACTTCTACATCAATAAGACTCGGGAAAAATTAAATAAATAATAAATATTTATTAATAAATGTGAGGGTGAGAATCCCTAACATATTTAATATGGAGAGAGATGACAAGGAACAATACTAGCTCAAGTAGTTGAGAGTACTTAAATGTGTTAAGAGGACTTGGGTTTGACTCTTGTTGATGCCATTGTGTGTAATTTAATTACTTTATTGTTTTGCATGTATGCTTGATCATAGAGCAGGAAGATAAAATCATAGATAAGTATGAATTACCAAGAAACATGAATTGGCTTGTTGGTTGTGCATTGGCTTGGTAATGGGTTGGTGTTGTGTTTGAACCTTGCCTAGACCATAATCATAGTATTTTATTTTTGCTTTGGTGACGAATGTGGGTAGTGAAGAGTTGGAGGTAAGTTCTACAAATCTGGACACACACAAACAAAGGAGTTATGAAACTTAATTAGACTTTAAGGACATAATTAAGTAGAGGATTGTGATTAATTTTGTTTTATTTTAATAAATTATTTTTAGGGTTGAAAAGTTAGGAGAACTAAATTCATTTTCATGTGGCTGCAACAAAACCCTAAAGAGTGGAGTTAGGAGAGTGTTAGATGTAAGACCCGAGAAATTTAAATAATTAAATTAATAATTATTTAATAAATGCGGGTAGTAGAAGCCTTTATGGCATTTAATGTTAATTATTGTGACGTGGAAAAGTAATAGCTCAAATGATTGAGAGTACTTTAATTGTGTGAGAGGAATTGGGTTCAAGTCCTATGTATGCTATTTTGTGTGTTGTTTGAGTTATATTAATTTTAATATGCATGATTATGTTGGGTGATAACATAATTATAGAATTAGAGGAATTAACACAAACATGACTTGGTTGAATTGGTTATGCCTTGACCTTGGAATTGTAGGCGTGTGTGTTCAAATCTTGTTTAGAACGAAATTAATCCCTTTATTTTTGCTAATATTGTGGCATTGCATGTGAAAGGGCATAGAAAGGTAGCCAAGAGGGGCTGAAAAATCACTAAATAATGGGCCTTGTAGCAATCAAACCACCATTAAGCCTAACTTTGTTTTTTTTCATTAATCACAATTAGGGGTCATATAAAAAGGTAAAATAAAGCAATTAGAAGGGTTTTGGAGACTAAAAAATTGTGAGAGTGGGGAGAAGCACGAACTTTGAAGGAAAAAGGTGAGTTGGGGATTGTGAGCGAAATTGCACTTGGTTTTGGGAGAGCAAAGGAAGGCCTTAGGTACCACACAACCAAAGTTGAGCAATCATTAGAAGCAAGGATTTCCAGGTTAGGGGAGCTCCTTTCCATGCATTTATATTATTATTGAGAAATTTGGTGCATTCTATAATATGCAATGATTTGTGTAACCCTGCAATGTAATTTTGTTGATAATATTATGTGAATTGGGGTATTGGATTGTTTTGTTGTAATGTGATTAAACCCTTATGAGATTGTATGAGAATTATGGGGTTTTGTGGTACTGTTCATGGATTATGGTTCAATTTCGCTTGGTTGGGGATCAATTTGGTGTCTAATTCGTGCTCTTGATATTTGCATTTTGTGATGAATTACTTAGCATAGTGGAGTGCAGGTTTTGGCAATTGGTTTGGTTTCTTTGTGTACATGACAGGGAACAGGTCCTCTATTCTCGCTCAAGCTAACTAGGTTCGCCTAGGCGAGAATAGCAGGAAAGAAATTTTGGGTTGTGTCTGCACATCTCGCTCAAGCGAGAGCAGCTTGCGTAGGCGAGGATTCGTGAAAATGTGAGGTTGTGCTCGAGGGTCTCGCTTAGGCGAGGAGCCCATGTTTTGAGTGACAAAGTACCTCGCTCAGGCGAGAGGTACTCGCCTAAGCGAGAAATCAGGGTTGATGCATGTGTGTTCTATTGTTTTGCCGCCTAGGTGAGAGATGTTGTGTTGAGCGAAGAGAGATCTCGCCCAAACGAGATGCGCTCGCCTAAGCGAGACTTCATACGTAACTTTGGTAGCACGCTCGCTCAGGCGAGGAAGCTTAGCTTGAGCGAGACAGGCCTGGTCGCTTAAGCTAAGGCTTCTTGCCCAAGCGAGTTTAGTGCAGCTTGTGTGTATTGTTTGTACGCTTTGATGTAAATGTGGATAAGGAGATGATGTGCCATGAGCAGGTAGGTTCATGGCTGGTGTTTAGCATGTGATGGTATGAGCGGGGAGGTTCATACTCGATTACTCTCCTGTGGGGATACGAGCGAGGTAGGTTCGTATGTTTCGTGCTCACAATTAAGAGATGTTACGTGCGGGGAGGTACATAGCTGGTGGATCACATGTGTTGGACTACGGGCGGGTAGGTTCGTAGAGTAGGACTACGAGCGGGGAGGTTCGTAAAGGTAGGACCACGAGCGGGCAGGTTCGTGTGAGCATCATGAATCTTGAGTCCATTGCTAACCTTGTTGCATGTTAGAGGTTGAAAAGCCTTGGGTTGTGTTGTGAACGTAAACAAAGTCTAATTATGATAATATGTTTGGGTGTTTTATATTATTTCAGTTAATTGATTGCTTATATTGTCGAGCTCACCCTTTCTGTTTGTGTTTGGCGATGATCGTGTATTTCTTTACATGGGAGAGAGGGCTATATTGGGGATTTTGAGTTAGGAAATTCTTAGGATTTTCATTATTTTGGCAGATTTTGGAACTTGTAATAAAAGTACTATGCAATTTTCTTTAAATTATGGCGTTATTATCACTGTGTTAAATTTTTCCCGCGTTGTAGGAGTAATAAAGTGCGACGTTTGAACTTATTTAATTTTATTTATATATTGATTTATTTTAATCAAGTAATTTACAGTAGGGATGTTACATTAGAGAGTTGGGAGAAGGTCCCAAGGTTGAAGGTTCAAAGGAAGGGCAATTTGGATCAAGGGGAAAGTTTAAAAGCACTTTTAGAACAAGGAATCTAGGTTAGGGGAGTTCCAACTATTCTTTAATTTTTTTTTTGTATAATTGCGTGTTGTACTGAATGATTAAGGTGCCTTTCACTTTCATTCTCATTCTGAATTTTCTTTGCATTTCTGGAATTTTTCCAGAAATCGACTGGCAGCATTGAAAACTAGTCAGGTGACACATGAGTTTTGTGCATGGTTTTTGCGTTTTTCTTAGAAACCACCTGGCGGCTATGAAGGCCTGCCATGCAATGTTGATTGAGTTCGTTGTTTTTTATGGTTTGTGCATTATGTGATGTTGGTGATGCCTAGATGGAATCTCTATATAAAATTGTATGGTTGTCGATGTGATTGAATGTCTAAGATTGCATTATTTGATGAAAATTGCTTGAGCATGGTCATAATTGGGGATTAAGGTTCATGTTGTGATTGGGGGATGATGAAATATGCTTTCTGGCTATGATTGGTGTGTTGTTTCATGAAAATGAGCTTAAATTGAACAAGCATGAACTCTATAAGTTTGATTGAACATTAAAGGTAATGCCAAAACGTGTGCCTTAATTGATGATTGGGGGTTTAGGGTTCGCGTAGATATAGGAAAATATGGGATTTTTCTAGAGGGACGAGTAATCACTCGTGGCAGCAAGTATCAACTAAAGTAATCATCGAATGATGTAGAATTAAGGGCCATCCAGAGGAAGATATGAATGTTGGGTTTGAGGGTTGGGATTCTCAGAAGGGTCATGGGTTTTAAATTGTTATTTATTATATATTGTATTGCATTTTATTTGAGCTCACCCTATTTGCGTGTGTTTGACGATGATCGTATAACTCGTTACATAGGAGCAGATGTTGATGCAGGTGAGGATGTGGATGCTTAGAGCCGAATAGGGGATAACACAAGGGATTTTATGGACTTTTCTTTATAATTTTGTAACAATGATTTATTACTAGTTTTTTTTTTTAAATTGGTAAACGATGTATGAAAATTATGCATTTTGAATTTTACGCTTGTAGTAACTTATAAATGTTCCCACGTCTTGGGAAAGTGTGCTGATTAAATGCAGAATATTTTTTTTTTCTAATATTTATATTATTTAAATAAGTAATATCCAGCTAAGATGTTACAACATCCATATCACCATATCCAAACTATCCACTCTTTCATATCTTCATTTGCTTCAGCTTAACCTAGTCTCCTATTTATTCCATGCGCCTTGGATGCTTGAAGGAGGATTCATAATGTGGTATCAAGAGTTAGGCTCATCCATGGTCTTTAAGAGTTAAGTATCTTGTCTATTTTTCAATTTTCGTGTTGTTATATGCTTCATTCCTTGATTGTCTTATGTTTTCACTGGTTGTTTTTGCTTGAATTGATGGCATTACTCTTTGTTCATCTTTGAACTATCATTAGATGTGTTCGTATATAAAATTTGTGTGTGCTTTTGTGTTTCTTTGAGTCTTCTTTCATTTTTGTTCGGTTCATTCATCTTAATTTTGAGTAATTTTCATTTTAATATCCATACATGTTGTCTAGAGTCGTGTGTAGTATTTTCATGTCATTATCTCTTAGTTTTACCGATTGAAAATACAAAAACATGAAGTCTATGGTGGTATCTTGTTTCTATTGTTCAAAATGCATATTACATGTCCTTTTGAGTGCTTGTCTTTTTCATATTTCAGTTCATACTTGTTAGTAGATTATTAACAAGTTTTTAGAGTTAAGTTTATCTTATGTTTGTTTGAGTTTCCAGTTCTCTACTTTGATTCCATAAGGTTTCATTCAATTTGGAGTAGCTTCATGTTGTCTTGCTTTTGTTATAAGTAATTTCATATGTTCAGTGGTAGAGTATTGGTTTCTTTGGTGCTGGAAAATTGTTGAGAAAAAGTGTAAAAGAGCTCAAAAAAGATAGAAAAGAGATGATAAAAAGAGCAAAAGAAAACATAAGAAAATTGATCAAAATATGTGCACTATGACCACTACTACTACTTGAAATTGGTGTGTTTCATTTGTTTTTTAATTTTAGCATTTCAATTCTTGTGAAGCCAACCTTCATATGTCTCGGATTTGAGCTAAATGAGTGACCTAGTGCACCATTAGCATTCGACAATTTGGAGACAATAAGCATACAATTAAATTTTAGTTTTTGTTTTTGAAATCTATTATAGTGTCATTCTTTAGGTGTTTCTTAATTGTGTACTTAATCTTGTTTCTTAGCCTTATTTCTTGCTTGTTTCAATTAAGCACTCTTGTTTTGTCTCATGAAATTCTATTTTGAGTTTAGCTTTCATTTATTTTAAGCCTTTTCTTATTTTACTTTTTTCACCTCCTTTTGGTTTTGGTGTATATCATTGGTGTAGACCTCTCTTTGGAGGTGGACCAATCTCTTGAGGCATCATCTTAAGGGGATGGAACTCAAAGCTTGAAGGGAAGTTCACAAATTAGGACTAAACACTTGTGAGAAGAGAAAGTGAAGTGGAGCACAAACACGTGTAATCTCTTGTTTTCAAACTTGTGTAATTTGACCTAATTGTCTTGGAGGAGCCTTTGATGTTCTCTCATCTCCTTATTAGAACCTTAAAGTAATTAGTGAAACATTTGTAGACAATGAGTGTGTCTTGCACCAACAAGCCTCACCATTAGGGTCGCTTAGCTTAGGAGTTTACTTCTCTTGCATTATTTATTTGTTTTTCTCTTTATAGCTTAGTGTGTCACTTCATCTTTCACTTAATTTACAAAGTTTTGTGCAAGAAAATTGAGTAACTTTTGTTAAGAAAGACTTGGTACTTAAGCAATTTAAGTTATTCATCTTTCTTTCTCAAAAATGAACTCAAGAAGTTTGCTTCTACTTCTTTTTTGAATTTCTTTGAAAGACAAAGTCTAAACCTAAAATAATAATAAAAAAAACCATAATCATGTCTAAGCATCCTTCTCTATATAGTGCAAGTGACTCTGAAAAACCTATTCATAGTTTAAAGCATGTTTCTACCATAATAACCCTATAGTTAATTACCAGGTTTACTTTTTTCACGGTCGATCGGTCATGGAAACCAAAACGATCCGGCATGAGGCTAACAAGACTCATCGTTGTTGTTCTTTTAAGTATATTGTGACATATACATAATGTAGTAAAAATACTAGCATACCTAACGCATAATTTAAAATTAATTACCATTAATTTTCACTCAAAATATGGAGATATATGTTGGTAAGTGAATTAAGTTTTCTTCAAAAACTTACTAGATAGAACAAATAATTTAATTAGGAAATTCAATTATAAAAATGAAATGTAATTTTTCTAAAAGCTATTGGTAAGAGTAAGTTGAATCGTTCTCTTTATTAATAGGCGAGTTTGTTTAGATAGAAAAAAAGTGCCTTAAAAAGTATTTATTTATAAGTGGTTTTTTTTTTTTAAAAAGTTATTTTTTCGTTTTTTACAATTATTAAAAAAACATCTTTAATTAATATTTACTTCACAGTCACTTAAATAAATATCTAAAGGTAATTTATTAAAATAAAAAAACGCATCAAAATAAATACATTATAGTGTATTTACAATTTTAGGCTTAATTTGAACAAATAAAGACACATTTAATAATTACAATATGTGATACCCTCTTTCTTAATTCCCCTTAAAACAGAAACATTTTTTCTCACTCTCTCAACTTCTCTGCAACCCAACCTTCTCCCAACCTCTCTTCTCTGTGCTGCCATCTCACAGTTTCAACATTTCCATACTCAGATTCTGGAAGAACCAACTAATAGGTCCCTCAACAGTTTCCTCCCTCAGCTTACATTCTCCTAGGTAGGTTTCATCTTTAAATTGGGTTTAGTTCCAGCTAGAATTCACTAGCTAATCTTTGAATTATGGGTCTGATCGTGTTATTCTCCATTCTCCCTGTCTTGATGATGGATCCTCTTAGGTTAAACGGAAGGATTCTGCTCCCTTGCTATTCATAGACTCCACCAATCTAATTCTTGGCAAAAAGGTAAGGGAAGCTGAATCTTTGTCCAATTTTCGTATGAAATGTGTTCATGAGTGATAGAATTGCTTGATTACGTATTTAATCTGTGTTTGGAACTGCTTGTGTGGGAAATTGAGTGTTGGATGAAGTTGAGCGAGTCTGCATGTGAAGAACAGATGAGAAATCCTGGTAACTTCGCCCAAGCGAGCAGCTCTCGCCTGAGCGAAAATACCAGTAGTTCGCCTCTGTCACTGCGCGAAGTCTCGCCTAGGCGAGCTAGAGTCGCCTGAGCGAGAGAACTTCTCGTCTAGGCGAGCTAGCTTGGCCTAAGCGAGAGTTAGATTTGGTGGAGCAGTTCAAAGATATGCAGTTGCAGGTGGTTTTGGATGAGGGAGTCATTAGATGTAACCATCTCACAGTGTCTAATGATTTTCTTACTCTGATAAAGGAGAAGCAGCCAGCGGACCCCAAGCTGTAGAGGACGGTAGAGTTGCTTGGCACTGAAAAGGCCAAGGATTTCATGATGGGAGGTGATAGGGTGCTGAGATTCAGAGGCATGGTTTGCATACCTGAAGACTTAGAGTTGAAAGGTATGATTCTTGAGGAAGGGCATAAGAGTCGTTTTAGCATGCACCCAGGCATGACTAAAATGTATCATGATCTGAAGGAATCAATCTGGTGGTCAGGCATGAAGCAATATGTTGCTCGGTATGTGTCGTCATGGTTAACCTGTCAGAAGGCTAAGACAGAGCATTAGAGACCGGGAGGGATGCTTCAGCAGCTTGAGATACCCGAGTAGAAATGGGATAACATTGTTATGGACTTTGTCATCCATTTACCCCAGACCGTGAGGAACCACGATGCTATATGGGTTATAGTAGACCGTCTCACCAAGAGTGCCCACTTCCTAGCAGTAAACTTGAGGATGTCCATGGCGAAGCTGGCACAATTGTATATCAGTGAGATCGTGAGGTTGCATGGTGTGCCGTCGAGTATAGTCTGTGATAGAGACCCACGATTCACCTCCCGCTTCTGGCAGACGTTGCAGGATGCTATGGGTAGCAGGTTGGCTATGAGCTCCGATTATCACCCTCAGACTGATGGGCAGTCTAAGAGAACCATCCAGTCTCTTGAGGATCTCTTGCGGGCGTGTGTGCTTGACCATCTGGGTGTGTGGGATGAGGTCCTGCCTTTGGTGGAGTTTGCATATAATAACAGCTTTCATACCAGCATTGGCATGGCACCTTATGAGGCCCTCTATGGCAGGAGATGCAGGACGCCTTTATGCTGTTACTAGAACGGGGAATCAGTGATGGTGGGACCAGAGCTTCTGAGGCAGACTACCGAGAAGGTCAAACTCATACAAGAAAGAATGAGAGCATCTCAGAGCAGACAGAAATCCTATGTTGATCAGAGGAGAAGACCCTTGGAGTTTGAACCAGGGGACCACGTCTTCTTGAGAATTACCCCAACTACTGGTGTGGGAAGGGCAATTCGCTCGAAGAAGTTGTCTCCTAAGTTCATTGGTCCATACCAGATTCTGAGAAGAATTGGACCAATGGCGTATGAGATCGCCCTACCTCTTCCTTTGGCCAACCTCCACTCAGTGTTTCATGTTTCACAGCTCAGGAAGTATGTGCCTGATCCTTCCCATGTGCTCGAGATGGAAGATCTGCATATTAGAGGAGATCTTACAGTGGAGGTTCAGCCCATTGGTTTAGGAGATGTTTAAATGAGGCAGCTCAGAGGGAAGTCCATCAGACTAGTCCAAGTCATTTGGGACAAGTGGACAGGTGATTCCACTTGGGAATTAGAAGAAGACGTAAGAAAGTCATATCCACACTTGTTCTCTGATAAGTCTCAATTTTCGGGTCAAAAATTTTTGTTGTTAGGGAGAATATGATACCCTCTTTCTTAATTCCCTTTAAATAGAAACATTTCTTCTCACTCTCTCAACTTCACTGCAACCCAACCTTCTCCCAACCTCTCTTCTCTGTGCTGCCATCTCACAGTTTCAACCTTTCCATACTCAGATTCTGGAAGAACCAACTAACATGTCCTTCAGTAGTTTCCTCCCTCAGCTTCCATTCTCCTAGGTAGGTTTCATCTTTAAATTGGGTTTAGTTCCAGTTAGAATTCACTAGCTAATCTTTGAATTATGGGTCTGATCGTGTTATTCTCCATTCTCCCTGTCTTGATGATGGATCCTCTTAGGTTAAACGGAAGGATTCTGCTCCCTTGCTATTCATAGACTACACCAATCTAATTCTTGGCAAAAAGGTAAGGGAAGTTGAGTCTTTGCCCAATTTTCGTATGAAATGTGTTCATGAGTGATAGAATTGCTTGATTATGTATTTAATCTGTGTTTGAAACTGCTTGTGTGGGAAATTGAGTGTTGGATGAAGTTGAGCGAGTTTGCATGTGAAGAACAGATGAGAAATCCTGGTAATTTCGCCCAGGCGAGCAGCTCTCGCCTGAGCAAAAATACCAGTAGTTCGCCTATGTCACTGCGCGAAGTCTCGCCTAGGCGAGCTGGAGTCGCCTGAGCGAGAGAACTTCTCGTCTAGGCGAGCCAGCTTGGCCTGAGCGAGAGTTCACCCAGGATTTTTAAATTGCCACTGTAAGAGGTCTCGCCCAAGCAAGAGCAGTTCGCCTAAGCGAGACAACTCTCTAGCTTAGGCGAGACCCTTTAGCTTAAGCAAGATCCACTGCAGAAATTGAGGTTCTTCCCTATTTTTGATTAATTGCAGCTGTATTAATTGAATTTATGTGATAATGGTTAGTCTTGTATGTGATTCTTATGCATGATAGTCAGTGTGATGAAATTGTGTGGAATTGGTCTATATGAGTATGTGTTGGAGTTAGGATTTCAAGGGAAATTCTAAGGAAGATGGTTTTAGTAAATGTAAGGACATGATGACTCATATTGCTAACATCTTGACGCTCCTAATAACCATTAAGACTCATATAGAGTATAATGGATTATGTCGGGGGGAGTAGTAGGAGGTCCTAGTCTATGGACCCGATCCGTCATAGACGTGAAGGGGACTTACCTTGGGAGTGGTTGGGTGAATACCCCTTGTGCCCAAAACTCTGTAGAGTTTGGAACCGTCATAAGTGCAAGCTACCGAGAGCTCCAATGTCAGTTACATAATCCAGATATTGAGTCTGGACTGGTGATAATGTGTTATGGTTGTGGTGATGTGGATGATTCTGATAATTGTGTGATCAACTCTGATTAATGCTTAACTATCAAAATTGCGTGATTTATCCTTGATTTAAGTTAGCTTACCCTTCTTGCATGTTGTGTGTTCTATGTGTCTTTTATTTTTGCAATGATCTTCCTTATTGAATGGCGTGAGCAGATATAGGTGCAGGTGAGGATACACCACTCCTAGACAGGAGCTGAGTGGATTCCGGGACATTTCCAGTAGTAGTTGTCATCTGTCTTTCCTCTTAGATGATTAGGATGTTTTGTAACCCTTTTGTTTAGTATAGACTGTATGTATGGACAGTATATGTATAGTTATTTTGAGGATGATTGTATCGTTACTTTATATTGGCCTATTACTATTATCTGCTTCTGAATTATTAAAATATAATGTTTTGTTTAATAGTATAAAAATTATGAAAACAAGATGTTAATTTAAAAACCAACAAATTTAATATGATAAATAATATATATATATATATATATATATATATATATATATATATATATATATATATATATATATATATATATATATATATATATA
>Ga0209589_1002243_pt1 | contig 33291 bp, 20 predicted proteins | sample CowpeawhiteBW_FD_187525 | JGI IMG/M metagenome (GOLD analysis project Ga0209589, IMG submission 187525) | Root nodule microbial communities of legume samples collected from California USA - Cow pea white BW (SPAdes) (version 2) | ecosystem: Host-associated > Plants > Roots > Nodule | place: USA...
TTTATTTTTTTTTTTTTTATGGTTAATAAAGATATGATGTATCTAATTGGATATTGGATGGTATGGTGTATTTTTCTTTTTTTAAAGTTAAAATTTTTTACTCTTCTAGTATAAGATGTGTGGATTGAGATAATTTAATTTGATCGAATGATGTGTAATCGTTATACATAAATATCAATATGAGAAAATCTTTTTTTTTTTTACACTCTCATCACCCATAAGGTGATCAATGATTCCATTTGGTTTAACAAATAAAATAATAATATCAAGATGAGTAACATTCATATGGTCATAATTAGAATTACCATATAAGCAAAGTGTGTTTGTACGTTCTTCTCATTATTTGTAAGATGTTTTGGTGTATGACAAGTGCAACTCAAATGACCTTTATCATCATAATGATAATATATACTTTCATCTTATTTGTCAATATTTCAACATTTTTATTTTCCCTTTTTCACATTTTTGTGCCACTTCCGATGACAAAATGTCTTTGAAATTTTTTTTATAAGTATGTCCATAATCAATATCACGATCATGAAGATATAAATCAAATGTTGTTGCATTCACTTCTAGGAATGGAGCAAAACCAATTGGACAAGTTTCATAATTTTCTATCAAAAGTTCATTGTTTTGTTTAGCCATATAAAGGCATGTTGGTTGCTTAGATGTTTAATTTCTTTCTTTAATGATATCCCAAGACCCATTCCATCTAAATGTATTTCAACATTTAAAATCCAATATAAGTAATTCTTCCTTGTAATATTAATGATGACAAATTCAAAATTTGCAAGATTTGACATGTTTAAAATTAGTACATAAAATAATAGTAATAATCATCATATAAATAATAATAATAATTCAAGATGAAGATTGATAAAGTCAAACCATTCTTATGACAAAAATAATAATATAAGATAAAATTGTAAAAGAAGAAAGGATTAGACAAAGTCTCAATTAAGACATGCAAAACATTGTTCTTAGAGAGAAAATGCTTCCACTAGCGCTCAGTTGGTTGGAGCATCATGCTAATAACGTGTTATAAATTAAAGCTAATAGTAGAGAGAAGAAGTAAAGGAAGAATATAGAGAATGAGATAATGGGGGGAAGCAACTTTTCAGTATTTTTTATTACTATTAGGAATAGTTTTATTTATATATACAACATGGTAATTCATAAATGATACAAATCAAATAGTTAATACAAATATTTACATAAACAATAATAAATCATATAAGTATCAATCATATCAATCATTCAATCATATGAGTAATTGTATCAAATCAATGGACCACTATTCATTCATAACACTATGGTGATTGTGCTTATTTTAACATCCAACATGGGTGTGAGATTTTTATTTACGTGGACATACCTTTAAATTATTTAAGTGTTTAATTTTGAAATAAAGATACTCATTAGTATGAAATGAGTATTCAGAACTTTTCTTCCTATGAATTTATCTTAATTTTTTTTTATGGTTAATAAAGATATGATGTATCTAATTGGATCTTGGATGGTATGATGTACTTTTTTTAAAAGATGTTAAACAATTTTACTCTTCTAGTATGAAATGTGTGGATTGAGAGAATTTAATTTGATCAAATGATGTGTCATCCGTTAAAATTTTACTTTTTTTGAAGTAGTTAAATGATTGTTTACCTATTGATTTAGAGATTCAAAAGATGAGAGTGGATTTATGCTTTATGTGGTTTTTGTGTGGAAATAATATTGAATTTTTCTCTTATTTGTTTAATATTTTATTGTTATGCGGTTGTGAGAATCGTGGAATGGAGTTTTTCAATATTTGTAGTTTTCCTCTTTGAATTTAGTTTTTAGCTTGTGAAGTCTCCTTATAGTCATTTAGTTAAAGTTATTTGTCATTATTGTGATTATCTGAATGATTTTGAGGATGAGAATCATAGTAGATTCAAGATCCAATTGTTTTTACTTTATTATTTTTCAAATTAAGAAGTTGATGGGTATGACTTCAAAATAAATTTAAGAAGGATATGAGTAATTATGTATTTGATTTCTTTATGCTGAAAATTTTCAATATTTAAACTAGGGAGAGTAGGATGACTTTATTTACTAATGTAATATGGTAAGTTTCATATGTTAATTGACTTAAGGTAGCTCATAATGCACTTAAGGGTTGTCATAGTTAGTTACATTTGTTAGTAATTTTAGAAAAAGTTAGGGGTGAATATGTGGGTAGGGGTGACAATGCAGGTCATCCCAGCCCGTTTAGGCCCAGTCCGTACTTGGCCCGTAAAATGCGGGTCGAGCTGACCTGTCCTACATTTTCAATGCGGACTGGAAATTTTTGGCCCACCTTGCATAAGTGTGGGCTCGTGGGTCAGCCTACCTTTTTAAAAAAAATTATGATAAAATTTTTAATGTTCAACAAATTGTGAAAGTTTAACAAGTTAAAAAAATTAAGCTAAAACTTTAGAAAATTGGATGATAAATTGATAATTCAACATTTTCATTATATCCATATTCATACTTTGACATACATGATGTATTATTCAAATTTTAGCACATTCAAAAATACATAATATTTGATGTTTCCAGTCATACAAGAATTTGGAATGTTCACGCAGAAGTCCAGAAGAAAAGTGACTGATATACACAAGTGCAAGTTTTTTTTTATGCGGGCCAGCGGGCTGTAGACTTATGTGGGTCGGGCTTATGCGAGCCAGTGGGCTCAATGTCCTGGCATGTCCTGCGTTTTTTTGGCGGACCTGCCTCATATTGCCACCCCTATATATGGGTAGTTTTACAATTTTTTTAAGGTGAAAAATTATATTTATGTTAAGTTTATGAGAATTTTTTATGCTTTGGAACATAATTATTTTTTCTAAGTAACATAATTGTTCTACTATGTTATTTAATTTTATTTTTATTCACATAAAATAAGTGGTTTAATAATTTACTTTCATACATTTATTTATATATATTTGTTGTAATAGATATATTTTGTCTAGTGAATATAATTTTATCATCAATTTGATATGAATTTTCATATTTTATTTTTATTTAGTTTGTTTTCCTTTTTTTTTTATTTCAGTAAATTTTCTGATAATCGATGAAATTTTGAAGTATAGTATAATTGAGATGTGAAACCTCATAACTTATTTAAAAATAGAAATTAGAAACAAAAAACATATTATATGTGTCAAATTTTAAATTAAAATAAATCGTTTTCAACAGTTTATGCTTTAATGTGAAGTGCCTTTTCTACATTCTGTCACTTTCTCTGCAAGTTTGCTCACGCATAAAGTTCAAAAATTATGAATTTGATTATATCATTCTGCTTATGCGAAAAAAGTTAGTTTTTTTCTTTCACTCCTTTCGTTTTATCGTTGAAATTTTGTAATTTTATAATAACATAGAAATAAAATTTAATTAATGATTCAATTAAAATTTACTTTTATAAAATTAAATATTTTTTAATAGATTATTTATTAGAAAAATCATTATATTAAGTATTAAAATTTTATATTTTTTAAATAAAATTTGATTGTTTAATTTTACCCTTAATTCAAATGATATAACCATGATTTTGAATCATTGTTCCTTTTATATCTTTACATTAAAATTAAAAAATATTAAAAATAAAATTTAAATTTAAATTAATAACAGCTGGAGTATTTTTAATTAAATTTATATACGATTTTTTGTTTTATAAAGTATTGAAAACTTTATATATATTCTTTTTTTCTTTTAATTTAGTACCTGTAGTTTGATTTTTTTTTTGTTTAGTGAAAATGATGTGAGCGATTGATATTTGAATTCTTAAATATCACATTTACAAACTTAAACAATTATAAAAAAATGATTAATCTTAATTATATTTTTAACAAGTGATATCGTTTCATTTTTTAAATTAAATAATAAAACAAAAATTAAACCAATCATGCCAAACAATGATTTTTAATAAAAATAATTAAAGTTTTGGAGTTTTATTTTTTCAAAATATCATATTAGTTAATGATAAATATTATATTAATAATAGAGATTGAATTGAAAAATATAACTTTTTTGAATACTTTTATATTTAAATTTTTTTAATTAAAACTTAATTAAAAGTATCTTTAAAATTTAATTATATTACTTTTTATTTTCTTGGTAAAATATGGAAACAATGACAATACAAAATAACAACTATATAAGACAATAAAATTAAATAAAAAAACTCAACTAAAATATATAAAAGTTTTAAATGATAAAAAATAATTTTATTAATAAAAATTAATTAAAAATAATCAAATTTATAAACAACTTAAAACTGACTTAAATTTAATTCTTATGAAATTTATGATTTTTAATTATCTTCTGAGACACTATACAGTCATTAATAGTTGATGGTGAAATTACAAATATTTAGATATTTATCAATGTTATGAAATAAAATCAACGAAAAATCACTTTTATTAAAAGTTTGCTAAAAACAATTCTCCTCTTTTTATTAAAAAATAAGTACGATTAACGTAAAAATTGTTAAAGGGGAAAATACGCGTTAAACAAATTTACATATCGAAAAGAAATATAATAAATACTGTAATTAAGACATGATACATAAACGCTAACATGGTCTGACACAAACTGAATTAAGAATCGAATGATTTGTTTTTATTTAATATTGTGACTAAGTTCTGAGTAAATATTAGCAATGAATAAACTTAATAAATACTTCACATTTATTGCAACCTAACGAGTAAATCAAAAGTATATAATTGAAGATCACATGAAAATTAAAATGCAAAACCTTAGAGATATGAAAACGAAGTGCTGGGACCCAAATATTGTTAGGTTAATTAGGTTTAGACATAAAGTCACGGAACTATTCATGGATTCAACTTTACACTTCACATAGAAAGCTACTTCAAGGATATATATTTAGAACACTAAAAAGAAATTGAATTGAAATAAAAAAAAATGAATTTAAAATAGGGGGAGAAAAATTAGCACATAATAGGAAGAGACTCTTCAAAGATAAATTTATATTTTGACAGTTGAAATTTACTCTAAATGAAATATTCAATAATATATAATTTCATAAGATCTTTTCTATTGCTAAATATAAACTAAATACAATTTTGACATTAATAATTCCTTTCTATTTTTGTTTTTCTCTTCTGATTAATGTTTGTGATTTATGTAGAATAAGCAAAAACTATTGTAGAATTGTTACTAGGGAGAGAAACTATACTTCAATCAATTTAGAATCATGAATCATTTCCATAATTTGTAAGAAGGTGAATAGAAAACTACTTGTAATTATGCGTTGGTAGTAACACATCAAAATGATTTATGGGAGATTGAGAGGGCAATGATTAAAGAGCTTTTGGTATATATTATATTGAGTCACTTTATTTTTTCTTCGAATCAAAGAAAACCCTTCAAAAAATTGTTGAAGTATTTTGGTCAGCACATAAGGTAGTTTTTGGTTTTTAAATTATTCCTTGCAATTTTAATATATAACTTTTAATTTTATGCTACTAAAGTCATGAAACTTTCTAATGGAATGGATTTTGGATTAAATTTCATCCTCAAACTTGAGTCATAAATTTTATGATCTTTTAGAGTTGAAGTATGATCAATGATTGTTTATATATATATATATATATATATATATATATATATATATATATATTTCTCTTTTATTTGTAGCTTTCAAGACAAGAGATTGTGTTAAGATAAACAATTGAAAAAAACTTCATATTATTTTAATAACTTTTTTTTTAGATGTAGGATATCTTCAAGAATGAAAAGGAAAAGTATAAGACATGAGGAATTTAAATAATAAAATGAATAATTATTTAATAAATACGGGTAGTGGGAGCCTTTATGGTATTTAATGCAGATTGTTATGATGTAGAATAGTACTAGCTCAAGTGGTTGATAGTACTTAGTTATGTGAGAGGATTTGGGTTCAAGTCCTATGTATGCCAAGTTGGGTACTATTTTTAATTGTGTATTATTTTATTAATATGATTGATCATGAGGAGTGATATTAAAATCCTAGATTTATAGGAATTATCACGAAACATGAACGAATTAAGCTTTCTTTTTGCCAAAATTCTTTTTTGCATGAATGTGAAAAGGCAGAGGAACCCTAGTTGCCAAGAAGGGCAGCCTAGTGGGTTGGGGAGGCAACCAATAATGGTCCTTGAATAACCATTAACACCAAACTTAATGGCATTTTCAGTTTTGGGGTTAATTGCACTTAATTAAGGTAGTTTTTGGAGAGGAAGGATGGAAAACGTTAGAGAAGAAAGGAGAAAATGAATTGGCCATGGGGAAAGGGAGTTCTAAACGTGAATTGAGTGAGAATCCAGAAGATAGAGTCCATTGGAAAGGAGACAAGGGCTGGAATAGTGGTGGTGCAAAAGAAGTTCTAATTCTTTCAAATTGAGCAAGAATTATCCAGGTAAGGGAAACTATTTTCGTATGTTTCTATGCATGTATAATGTACTATGCCTTATCGTGACCTAAATTGCATAAGACTCCCTCTTTTTATGCTGTTTTCGTAAGTTTCTAGGTATTTGCCCAGAAACAGCCTTACGGGCATGAGTATGTGGCCAAGCGACACATCAGTTTGGCCTAGATTTCTGGGTTCTGCTATGAACCACCTAGCGGTGATGAATTTTCGGCAGGCGGCGTGATGCTGTTTGTGATTCTTTTGATGTGTTGTTTAGTGTAGGAGTCATTGCGACTTCTGAATATGATTCTATGAATTATGTTGTGTGATAAATATTATAGAATTTATGGAATTGGGGTATGATGGTGCTTGGAAGAAGTCATGTATGAGTAACCATAAGTAAAGGTTAGGTTTTGGTAGGGGAAAATCGGTAATTTGACTTTTCATAGCTTAATGGTTGTATGATTTGTAAGGAATAATATTGTTGTGTGTTGGTTTGATAAAATATATGTGAATTGGATTCTAGATCAAATTCTGGAGAATTTGAATTCCTCGTTGGTACAAAAACCTAGGGTTTTTGGCCAGGTGTTGATGTACCGCTTGGCGACACTCTGGTTGCCGCCAGGCGATGACTAGTACAGAGGCAGTTTCTATTTCTTGAATTGGCTTGTCGTGGGACAAATTTATGTGAGTGAATTAGAATAGAAATTAGGTCAATAAAACTGGAAGGAATAGGGCACATGAATTCATTGTGATTGAGGCAATGTGAGAAGTAGGATGGTGTGTTATATTAGAAGTGACCTTGTAAGGAGTATTGAATCTGCATTGGTGGTCTAATTTGTTGGAGATAAGATGGAAATATGTAGAGTACTAAATAGGAAGTGTTGAGAATTCAGATGCCTTAATGTGGGAGTTGGTGACTTTTGATCTATAAGTGGAAGAATGGATCGAAATGCTAAATAGAGGGGATAAGTATATGTTGCTTAAATGCACTAAATTTTTCGGTAGGAATTGTGATCAGAATTGGTATTGTTGGGTGTTGTATGTGATGATGACTTGGTGATGTTACTTTTACAGTGTCAGTTTGGAAGTAATTGGATAAACGTGTGTTGTAGGTATATAAGATTGAAATATAAGAGTTGTGATTATGTGTCTGGAGTTAGGCAATAATTTGAGGATATGTGACAAGGTATTGGGATTTGAATTGGACTAAATTATGGTATGTTTTAGGTGCTAAAAATTAGTAGTTGGTGCCCTACTGATATAGCGCCTGGCGGCACGGGAGTGGCCACCAGGCGATAGGTTATCATGGATATTCCCTGGAACGCGCGTGGCCTGGTAGTAAGGAGTGACCTGCTAGGCGATAAACCCTAAGACAATGGGTCTAGAAGCAGCTTGGCGCTTGGCGATGATGGTGTCCTGCCAGGCGGTCTACGCTGGATTTTTGCATGGTGGCGCTTAGGCAACGCTAGGCGATAGTGCTACAAGCAGTGGGTCTTGTTGTATGTGTTTGTGTGTTATGATGTGAGACTTGGATCATGAGATATTGTGCCATGAGCGAGTAGGTTCATGGATGGTGGTGAATACGTGATGATATGAGCGGTGAGGTTCATATCCTAATACTCTCGTGTGGGGATAGGAGCAGGAAGGTTCATATCTTGATACTCTCGTGTGGGGATACGAGCGTGGAGGTTCGTATGTTCCATGCTCACACTTGAGAGATGTTGCGAGCGGGCAAGTTCGTAGCTGGTGGATCACGTGTGTTCGACTACGGGCGGGGAGGTCCGTTGAGTTGGACTACGAGTAGGGAGGTTCATAGAGGCAGGACCACGAGCAGGAAGGTTTGTGGAAGCATCGTATATCCTGAGTATATCATGAGTCCATGGTCAATTATTTGTGTGACTTGCAGGTTGAAAAGCCTTGGGGTATTAAGGTCTTGGCCAAGAATAAATATAATGAAGTAATTTGGGTGAATTCTTATTTATCCAATTATATGGTATTATTTTATGAGCTTATCTTTTCTGTTTGTGTTTGGCGATGATTGTGTGACTTTTCACACGAGAGCATATGATATTCCAGATGATGTTGTTGATGCCTAGAGATTGAGAGAGAGCTCGCATGGGATTTGAATTGCATTTATACACGAGTTTAGTTTTCATTTAGTTCATTTTTGAGAACTTGTAAACAATTATGTTTTTAGCACGTTGTATGAATTTTAAATTTTTTCCGCATTTAAGAATAACAAATGAGAATGTTTGAATTTAAATTTCTATTTATTTATTTTATTTAAGTAATTTACAGTAGGAACGTTACCAAAATGACTGAAGAATTCTTGAAAGTCAGAAGGCAAAACTCTCTACTAAAAGAAAGAAGTTGGCTTAAAAAAATTTGGATTTTAATTTTATTATTTTACGATGGAGTTTTATTTGGTTAATTTTTGTTACTCTGTTCTTTATTTATGTGCATGTGTTAATTTTTGGAGAAATGCTTTACTTTCTTCACTTTATTTGTTATTTTTATTTTTTTTAAATAGGATTGAAATCAAGTCTATCTTATTGAAAGCAAGTCTATCATGCACTATCGAAACAATGAAGTTTTTCGCATTTCATGGACTGTCGGAACAGATGAAGTGTTTTTTCTAGGTTGATCTTGGGAATATATTCTGCATGTATCTTTGATCTAATATATCTTTGATTATGTAATGCTGAATTTTGTGATTGGATATAGAATACAATATATTTTTAATTGCTGAATATTGAAGTTTATGTAAAGATAATTGTTTTATATAAAAAAAATATGAATTTACATAACTATATGCCACGGCGATGTTAATGAAACTTTAATTGATATTGCATACTTTCAAATTAAAATATCAAATTTGAGTGATGTTACCCAATTTTCCCTTTTAGTTATATAATAAAAACTTACTTTGCATCTTAAAAACCCATAAAAATAATTTTTGTAAAATTTCAACGTACCTGCTTCGTGAAAGACTTACTTCTCATCATTATTTTATCTTTTTATAACATCATTACTTTATTTTTTTTTTATTCTTAATTTGTTTTTAATTTAATAAATTTTTGTTGGAAACATAAACACGCTCTGGTTAACGGTCATGTCAAATTAATGTATATTCCTATAAACAATTTTTAAAATAAAATGTTTTAAATGCCAAAATATAATACTTTATTGGAATTCATTAAATATAAATTTAAATGTAAAAAGAATTTTAAATTTTTTTTAAGATAATCAGAAAGATTTTTAAATTAAGAACATTCAAAAGAGAAAGTAGATTTTAGATCATGTCAAATAATTGATATATTGTTATTATTATATTCTTATATTATATTATATATATATATATAATAATCAATTTAATATTGATATATTGTTATTATTATATTCTTATATTATATATATATATATATATATATATATAATAATGAATTTAATAAAAGTTTTGAATATTGAAAAGATAGTTTTTAATAATTTCATATCATTTCCTTGAATTTCTTTTTTCTCTTCGATTGTTAACAATGGAGGTATATTTAATAGTATGTAGAAGAAATATTAGAGGAGAATTTTACGACCATCCATATCGAAAATGAGATATTAATTATTCTTGTTTCCTATTTTTGTTTCATTCTATTATTTTTTATAAAAAATAACTTTTCGCAATATATTTTTTATTCAAAAATTTGGACTTCAAACCTAAAGCATAAAGAAACTAACAAATAAATGAAGAATTATAACTTTAACCAATAAATACTATATGGCATAGATACGGGAGAAATCTTGTATGTGGGTCAAATGTAGCTACGTTCAAATTCAAGCAACACTTAAGTAGTTCTCAAAAATAATAATTTTCTTGACATACAGAAATGACATAAAAAATTTAAAATTTATTTTCATGATCTTTTTATGCATTTCCCTCCTAGAACTCCATCTAACTAATTTTTCATTGATTTTAGTTTTTTTTCTAGAAAACAAAAGTCAACAGAAATCCCAAAAGAAATTAGAGTTAAAATTTCAATCATCAACCTAACATAAAAGCAAAAGACATAAATTTAACTAAAAGTGGAAATTTTAACACAGTCTTATGACACATAGCATTATGGTGTCTAAAATATAAGAAAATAATGACCTTTGGATATTACCTAAATACCCTAACTTAAACGATTGACAACTGTCCAATTTTTAGGTTTTTTGGTAACTTTCCATTCTTTTAAGTATGACCCGTGATCTGTTATTGCCATTTCACTATTGGACATATATTTCGTTTAATTGTTTGCCCATAAATGTAATGTCCACTTTCCCGCATGTTTGAGTATTGATTGGAGGGATTACTGTGCATGATTTGATTAATGTTGTATGCATTAATGGTAAGAGCTCAGTTAATTTGGGATTATTCCATGTTCTGTATTTTAAATATGGTTTTAGTGGAATGCTTTCATTCTTTTGCATTTCTTCTTCTCCATCTCCCAATTTCTTAAGGTATTCCATTTCTTTGCATTTTGTGTTTCAGTATTTGGTGTTTGTGTTTTCTGAGTTTCGTTCGTTGGTCTGATTTAATTGGTATTCTAAAATATATGGTTCGATTCTTCTCCATTTCTTTTTCTTCGATCTCCCAATTTCTGAACCTATACCATTTCTTTTGTTTTTGTGTTTGAGTTTTTGTTGTTTGTGTTTTCTGAGTTTCATTCGTAGGTTTTATTTAATCTGTATTCTGAAATATATGTATTCTATATTTTTGAGTTTGATGAGTTATGGCCTTTGTTTTTTTTCGTTTAATATTCGTTGTTAGGTTTTTTCAATTTTGGACGTTGGTGTTATTTATGTTGGTTGTCTTTTTACTTGGTGCAGTTTGTGATTTTTGAGTTTCGTTCGTTGTTTTTTGTTGCTTGATTTTTTGTATGTTTTATTAGGTATGTATTCCGTGTTTTTGAGTTTGATGACTTATGACATTCATTTTGTTCTTTCCGTTTAAGAATTGTTGTTAGTTTTTTTTTTCAGTTTTTGATGTTTGTGTTATTTGCATTGGTTGTCTTTTTACTTGGTGTAGGTTGTGTTTGTTTTCTTCAAATGGTGAGAAAATTTGATATGATCAAAGATATTGATGACAAGAAAGAAACATTGAAGCTTGTTATTAAAGTCCAAGACTTGTGGTTTGTTCAAAATCGGGATAGTAGTCGTCATATGAAGTTGATTCTTTTGGATCAAAAAGTAAAGAAATTATATTGCTGTTTTATTTTTTATCTGGTGTTATTTTTATGCTTTTTGTTATTTTTTCAGGTCATATGATTCCTGCAATGGTAAAAAAGGAAGATTTAGGTTTGTGGGAAGAAAAGTTGGTAGAGGTCAACCGTATATAATGCATAATTTTAAAATATTGAAGAATCAAGGACAATTTCAAGTATGTGAAGATCCTTACAAATTATTGTTCATTGGTGCAACAACTATAAAAGAACAACCAATTCGTTTGTTGTGGGTTTGATAATGAAAAACATGGAATTAGGTTTGTATTTATATTTTAGATATTGTTGATGTTTACAGGCAATAACATGGTATTAAATAACTGAATTCGTTTGTTGTAGATATAAGTTGGAAATACATGTCACGGATGGAGAGAGTTACACCAATTTTGTTTTATGGGATCAAGACTGCAATAACTTGATTGGTGTATCAGCTGTTGAATTGATGAATAAAATGATTAAGGTGGTATTACTATGTTTGCCAATTACTTTAACTAAGTGGAAGTGTAAAGTTTTTTTTTTATATTTTAGGATGGTGAGGATGATCCCAAATGTTTTCCATAGGATTTAGATGTTTTGCTAGGATGTAATCTTGCTTTTAAGGTTAGAGTTCAACCAAATAACAGATCTTCATCTATCATGAAAGCTTCAAACAATCCTGAAACTATTGCTTCTATTAGAAGTAAACTTGAGACAAAAATGGTAACTCATTTACTTAAGGCTTTTAAGTTGTTATATTGTAGTTAAAACAATTTTATGAATAAGAAATATACTTAATAACATACTTTTTTTATTGTGATTCATATGTAGATTAAAGACACCAGTGGTGAAGATACATGTTATTCCAGTACCGAAGCAAACTCTAAGGGCGGACCCAAAAGAGAGGAGGTCATGTTCTTGATCTTTCTTTAATTGGTTTTCTTTTTCATGGATTTCATGATGTAATAACTTAGATTTAAATGTGCAGGTTATCAAATCTTTTGGCAGAGGTATATTTGAATCTAATAACGAAGCTGAAACAAATTCTCAGACAAAATTGGTAAGATTCATTTAGAATTATGTTAGTAGTTAAATTGTTATTTTAAATTATGTATTAACAACTTTTACTAAAATGATAGGCTAAAGGATCTAGACCCGCAGGTATATGTGGTTCCAGTAACCAATCTAAAACAGTTGGGTTGATTAAAAGTGCACCTCATGGAATAAAGGTATATGTAATATGATCTATTTTGTACTTTGTTAATTCTAAATTTTGACAATGTACTTTTGCCTAAATGACAGCTGAAAGATCGTAGCTCCAAAGATATATATGGTCCCAATACCCAATCTCAAACATTTGGTTTGACATAAGTGGTCCTCATACAAAAAAGGTATCTGTAATTTTAAATATTTTTATACTTCTTTCGTAATACTAAATTTATTGGAAGTTGCTTGGGTGGAATTGACAGATTCAAGAATCAAGTCCCACAGTTATATGTGGTTCCAAAACCAATCTAAATCATCTGGTGGTTCCACAAACAAATCAAAGTTTGGTGGTTCCACTAAAAGTGCACCCCATACAGGAAAGGTATTTAGAATTCAAACTACTTGTATACTTAATTTTTTATACTACTTTTGTGATGAAGTAAGCAATTTATCTTTAAAATCCGTAGATTTAAGAAATCAGTGGCAAGGCAAGTTGTGATGAAAATATGGAAGTTGATATGTGCATGGTAATACACAATATATACTTTTGTTAGTATCGATTCTTTTGTGATTCACAAAATTAATGTCATAAACAAAGTTGTTTCATATGTGCAGTTGACTTTGAGTGGTTCCGCAGATCATGATCCTTATATTGATTTCTGTGTTACCCCTACCAAGGAATTTTTGTTCGACTTTGAAGTTGATTGCGACCATCTGGATGATATACCAAGTGTAGAATTTTCTAGGACCAAAACTAAAAGGCGAATGAAATAGGAGAAGTAGTAGTGTGGACTAGTCATCTTTGTAATTAGTAATATATACATATATATTTTGAAGTTGTAGTGCTCAAAGTTGGTGATGGTTTGTTGTATTTTGGAATCTATAACCATATTAATGGTTTTGTGGTATATTTGGATTCAGATGCAGTTGGGTTATCTTGCATAGAGAATGGTTGTAATTTTTGATCCACCAACTATGTTTACGAAACATTACATTATGAAATATTATTAGTTAAATGTAATTATTTATTAATATGTATATTTGTTCTTTAATTGCCCATAAAAATTCTAACTACATATACATTTTAACTGTTATTTTTGGAAATGTGTTGAAGTTATTTTGTGCTACATTAAATTTCATACTATATGAACTTAAGCGTTTAAGTGTGTATATATAAGATTGGATTGTTGGTGTAGAAGGTCGAACTATGGTTACAATATCATTGTTAATACTTTTTACTCTAATATAAGCATAAACAACATTATGTATTAGTGATACAAGGAGAATTAATGATAAATAATAATTAACAATAATATATATATATATATATATATATATATATAAATGATTCATTGTGGAGACAAAATAAACGATGAAACACAAGGACTATACTTTTATCTCCATTACATAGATAAACATGGATAATTCCTTATCTATACCAACTTTGATTATGGTTCATTCCTTTAATGGTTCTGCTTGCAGAAATCTTTTCACCCACTACTTAAGTAGCATTTTTTGTTCCTTTTTCCAAACTGTCGAATTGTACAAGGCCAGCAATCACCTTCAGCATTGACCAATAAATAGGGTGTCCTCTATTAGTAATTTTGGGTCATGCATATATATGACACATAATTAAATGTGTTAGGGCCATTATTTATTAAGCCAAATAATAAAGTGATCTGACTAAATTAAAGTTTTGGCTAAAGGTATATGTCATCAAAATAAATATTGTGTAAAGACCATAAAGTAATTTCTAATTTGATGAGGGGCCAAATTAGAAATACTAAAACTTAAGTAATTAACATTTTATAAATGGTCGTGGTCCCCTTTTGAGAGCACACTGAGTCATAACGTACTTTTCAAGTTCCTGTTCCTTTCTCTCTATCCCCATCAAGAGAGAAAACTAAAGGGAAATAAAGGTGTTCTATAGGAGGAAGATCACTGGATCAGTAGTGCTCTAAAGAATGGAACATCATTAGAATCAATATTAGGATCATATTTTGCGTATATGCTAACATTCCATTTACAACCAATGGGTTTCACACCTTCTGGTAATGGGACAAGTTCCCAAACCTTATTGTCTTGCATGGATTTATACTCTTCACTCATTGCTTCAATCCATTTTTCTGAATTAGGATCCTGTATGGCTTGACGGACGATGATTAGGTCATCTTCCATCACACCATTGTTAGGATCTTCATTTTCTTGGAGAAATACAAGATAATCATCTGAAATGGCACTTCTCCTTTCTCTCATAGATCTCCGCAAAGGTGTTGGCTCATGAAGCATAGGTTGTTGAGGATCTTAAGTTTATTCTTCACGAACAACCAAATCATCTTGAGTACGTGGTTCATCAGCAATGTTTTGTGAAGGTTCTAAACTTACATCATCAAAAGTAACTATTTGAATCAGTTCTGGAATTTTTACCGATTCTTCCTCCAAAACAAATTTTCTAATCTTATTCTTCCCCCCAAACTCAATATCCTCAAAGAATGTAGCAGTCTCTGTCTCAAAAATTGTCTTTAATATGGGATCATAAAATTTATATCCCGTGGATCTCTCAGAATAACCAATGAAGTAACTACTTACTATTCGGGAGTACAATTTCTTTTCATTTGGCTTATAAGGCCTTGCCTCAGTTGGGCAACCCCACACATGGAAATGCTTTAGACTAGGCTTTCGCCCAATCCAAAGTTCATAAGGTGTTTTGGTAGCTGCTTTAGTTGGTACTCTGTTTAGAATATAAGTTGTCGTCTTTAGTGCCTCTCCCCAAAGTGACTCTGGTAAGGTGGAATGACAAATCATACTCCTTACCATATCCTTAAAAGTCTGGTTTCGTCTCTCAGCTACACCATTCATACTGGGTGATCCCGACATGGTGTACTGTGGGACAATTCCACACTCCTCTAGGTACCTGGCAAAAGGTCATGGATGTTGTTCACCTGATCCATCATATCTGCCATAGTACTCACCACCACGGTCAGATCTAACAGACTTAATTCTTTTATTGAGTTGATTTTCAACTTCAACTTTAAAAGATTTGAACACATCCAAAGACTGTGACTTTTCATGTATAAGAAATAAGTATGCATATCTTAGTAATCGTCTATGAATGATATAAGGTATTGTTGACCATTCCAAGAAGGTGTAGGAAATGGCCCACAAATATCCGTATGAATCAACTCTAAGATGTCTGAAGCTCTATATGCACATAATCTCTTCGCTTTGGTATGTTTACCTTTAATGCATTTAACAGAAACATCAAAGTTTGTGAAGTCAATGGACTCTAAGACTCCATTTGACACAAGTCGTTCAACTCTATTTTTAGAGATATGACCTAAGCGCTTGTGCCATAATGCTCCTGATTGAGTATTGTCAATTTTACGTTTAGTACCATGAGATTCTGTATTGAGGGTTTCATTATAGGTGGTCACAATATCAAGCAAATATAGATTATCATAAGCCAAAAGTGAACCACTTCCAACAATATTTGAATTAAAAGAGAAATTGAATTCATTGTTTCCAAATGAACAAGAATAACCTGATTTGTCCAAATAAGAAACTGAAATTAAATTTCGTCTAAATGACGGCACAACAAAAGTGTCTTTCAAATCCAAATAAAAACCAGTACATAACAATAATCTAAAATGCCCAAAAGCCTCCACCTCCACCGATTTGCCATCTCCAACGTATATCCATCTTTCAGAATCAGTTGGCTTCCGGTAGTTTAGGCAACCCATCATAGAAACACTGATGTTAGTAGTTGCACCTGAGTCTAACCACCAAGTGTTACTAGGTACTGACGCTAAATTGACCTCAAAACAGACCAAAGTAAGAAACATACCTTTCTTTGCACGCCAAGCATGATATTTGGCACATTTCTTCTTTACGTGTCCAGTCTTATTGCAAAAGAAACATTTGCTTTCCTGAGATTGTTTCTTTTGTTCTAGACCCTTAGCAGCTTCCTTCTTGGGATCCTCTGATCTCTTTCTTTTGCCCTTAGCCTTTGAGGTGCTTGCAAAATGAGCATTTTTTGTCTTGTCTTGCTTTAGTCTTTCCTCTTCTTGCACACAGTATGAAATGAGCTTATTAAGAGACCATTTATTCTTTTGACAATTATAAGATACTTTAAATTGATTAAACTGTGCAGGAAGAGAAATCAACACCAATGAATGAGTAAGTCTTCTGAGAGTTCAAGCTTTAGTGCCTTGAGTTTGAAAACAATATTAGACATGCTCATAATGTATTCTCTGATATTTCCTTTGCCCTGATATTTCATGGAGATCAAATTCTGAAGAAAAGTGGTTGCCTCTGCCTTATCGTTTTTTGCAAAGCGTTTCTCAATGGTTACATTGACGAGAAGATCTATATGGTACAACCAGAAAATTTTGTGTCGGGAGACCCAAAGAATATGGTTTGCAAATTGACTAAATCCATTTATGGACTAAAACAAGCATCTCGTCAATGGTACCATAAATTTCATCAAGTAATTCTCTGATTTGGTTTCGAGATTAATCTTGTTGATGATTGTGTGTATCACAAGTTTAAGGGGAGCAAGTTTATTTTCCTGATCTTGTATGTTGTTGACATTCTACTTGCCACTAATGATATAGGCATATTGTAGGAAACCAAGAAATTTCTGTCAAAGAATTTTGAAATGAAAGATTTTGGTGACGCCTCATTTGTATTAGGAATTCAGATACACTGAGATCGATCTCGGGGTATTCTAGGATTATCACAAAGGAGCTATATCCATAAAATTCTTAAAAGGTTTAACATGCATGAATGTAAATCTGGGGATACTCCAGTTGCTAAGGGAGACAAGTTCAGTCTCAATCAGTGCCCAAAGGGAAATTTGGAAATTGAGGAAATGCAGAAGATTCCTTATGCGTCAGCTATAGGGAGTTTGATGTATGCCCAAGTATGTACGCGTCCAAACATAGCATACGTAGTTGGGGTTCTAGGCAGATACTTAAGCAATCCAGGAATGGAGCATTGGAAAGCAGCAAAGAGGGTCATGAGATATTTAAAGAGAACAAGAGGTTATATGCTCACATACAGGAGATCAGACCAGTTGGAAATCATTGGGTTTTTTGACTCAGATTTTGCAGGATGTCAAGATAGCTTAAAATCTACTTCAGGTTACATTTTTATGTTGGCAGGTGGTGCGGTTTCTTGGCGCAGTGTCAAGCAAACCCTTACAGCTTCATCCACCATGGCAATAGAATTTGTAGCATGCTATGAGGCATCTAATCACAGGATATGGCTGAGAAATTTTGTCACAGGGCTGAAAATTGTGGAAAGCATTGAAAGACCACTTAAGTTATATTGTGACAATAAATCAGTTGTATTGTATTCCAACAACAATAGGAGCTCGACTAAGTCGAAGCACATCGACATTAAGTTCCTAGTTGTTAAAGAAAGAGTACAGAGTGGACAAATTTCCATAGAACATTTAGGGACAAACTCCATGATTGCAAATCCTCTAACTAAAGGCCTTCCACCCAAGGTCTTTCATGAGCATGTTGCTCACATGGGTGTTTTACAGTTTGAGGAATCTGAGGTTTAGTGGGAGATAGTCATTTTTTTTATATGTTTTATGTTCTATGTTTAATTTCTTGTATGCATACATTAAACTTTCAGACATATTTGGTTATTTATATATGTGGTTTTAATTTTACATTTTGTACATTAAGTTTTTATATTGATCTCATTAAGTTAAAGTTTGGACCAATTGAAAATAGATGTGTATATATAGATCACCTTCACATAATTTTTCATGCTACACATTTCATGATGAATCCATGTCATTTGGTTGTGTCAGGATTAGTGATCATTGTTGCTTTTAGTTGCGATTGATGCAATGAAAAACTGGTTTGGTTCTACATATTGATATAATCAATGGACGGGACTTTTGGAGTATGCTCGAGTAATATAATGGCAAATTTGAGCTCATAAAGTCTAACACATTTATAAGGTTGTAAGGACATATATATTTGTGACCAGTGGGAGATTGTTAGTAATGTTGGGTCATGCATATATATGACACATAATTAAATGTGTTAGGGCCATTATTTATAAAGCCAAATAATAAAGTGATCTGACTAAATTAAAGATTTGGCTAAATGCATATGTCATAAAAATAAATATGTGTAGAGACTAGTTAGTAATTTCTAATTTGATGAGGGGCCAAATTAGAAATACTAAAACTTAAGTAATTCGGATTATAAATGGTCGTGGTCCCCTTCTGAGAGCACACAGAGAGTCGTAACATACTCTTCCTGTTCCTTTCTCCCTATCCCCATCAAGAGAGAAAATCAAAGGGAAATAAAGGGTGCTCTACAGGAGGAAGATCACTGCATCATTAGTGCTCTCTAATATTATCGTTATGGCCAATTCAAGTACGCTTCCGTTTACTCTTTACAGCATGATTATCAGTATGGGATATTTTTTATGATTGATTATTAGAATCAATAATAGGATCATATTCTGCGTTTATGCTTACAAATCAGACATATCCTTCCCCTGAAGCACTATTTCGTTCTCTTATAATGTTTTTTTACGCTTTATGTATAAATAAGTGTCGTTTCAAGGAATCATATACTTGCTTAAGCGACCAAAACATGTCTTCATTATCATATCGGATAATCTCCCAATTTCAATACAAGATTTTTTGATGTCTTGTCATAGTCATAACCACTTACAAACTTTAAGAAAAGAAAAAAGTAAGATAGAAGAACAGAGGAAAGAAAGAAAGATGTAAAGGTGGGATGAAAGGATATTAATATTTATAGGTCCTCATCATAGTTTTCTGCTTTTCTTCGATGTAATATTACTTTTATGGCAATGCTCACAAATATATCACCTTTTTCTTTAATTTAAGTAAATATGATATTTTTTATTTATTTTAAATCTAACCATATTTAATGTTATCATTATCAGTCACTTGAACAATTTTAGAAGAAACTAAAAACATTTTTAAAACTACAGTATAGAAAAATAAGAATAAAATTACATGGAGAAAAATAAAAACAGATAAAGCCAGGGAAAAAATATTTAACTCAGGGTTTAAATATAGGTGAAGAACGTAATCGTTATGAATGCAAATGCATCTGAGATGTAGTATGAATTTTTCACTAATAATTGCTTCTCTCTTATCGTAAGTAATTTATTACAGCTGAAATTATTAAATTAGCTAAAGAAGAATTGATTAAATTGTTGAAAATTAGATGACTTTTCACATTTTTTTCACTAGTTTAGATACGCTACACCAAACTAGAATTCAAAGTGAATATAAATGAAAAAAAGAAAAGAATGTTTGTTTAATAATTACAAGAAAATGATATTTAAATACGTTATAAATTGATTAAAAATAAATTGAGGTGTTCGATGTTCTTCTAAATTCTATTTACTTTCAACTTCGTTCATTATTATAATTACCTGTCTCATTGATATACGTGTATTGTGAAAAAGATGCATGGCTTATGCTTTTACAGAGAGATGGTTTTCAAAGCAAAAGGAAAGTTATAAGTATCTTTAAAAATACAGATTGTAATCTGAAAATGTTCATAGTTATTAGTGTAATATATTATATATTTTCTATGATTTTTAGTGGCTGTTGGTCTAATTTCTCAAATGTTAAAGTAAAAAAGTTTCTGTGATGGGTATGTAAAGATCGTGTGTCTGACTGTGTTGCATTATTGCTTTCTCTTCTAAAACTTCGTGACTTCTTCAATTCCTTCCATGGAATTGGCGACTTCATCATCCAAACGGCAACGAAAGTACGATGTGCTCATCAACTTCAGTGAAATCGAAGACATCGGCAAGAAATTTGTTTCTCATCTCGATTCTGCCCTCTCTGCTAATGGACTCACCACTTTCCTTCACCACCAGAATGCAGTGCAGCCAAAGGACATCCAACAACCTATCCTCCATCTCTGTCGGGTTGCAATTGTTGTTTTCACCAAAACTTATTCTGAATCTGCTTGGTGTCTTCATCAGCTTCAACAAATAATTGACTGGCACGAAACTTATTCCCGACATGTTCTTCCCGTATATTACGAAATTCAGCCATCTGATGTACGCCTTCAGAAGGGTGATTTTGGAAAAGCCTTTAAAGCAACTGCACACCAAACATTTTCAGAACAACAACTAGAGCATGGCATGTCCAGGTGGAGCCACGCACTCACCAAAGTTGCGAATTTCTTTGGATGGGACGAGAGCAATCACAGGTAAATCACACTCTTAATCAACTAGATTTTAAGCTTGTGATTTAACTTTGTTGTTAAATGACTTCTTCTATAATTGTTATTGAACTTGAAGGAGTGATGCTGAACTAGTGGACACAATTGTTAAGAGCGTTCTTAATTTACCAGTCCTGTCTGTTACTAACTTTCCAGTTAGATTACAATCCCACGTGCAAGATGTGATTGGAACTATCAAAAATAAATCCATGGAAGTGTGTAGGATAGGGATATGTGGAATGGAAGGATCCGGTAAAACCACCCTTGCCAAAGCCATTTACAATCAAATTCATGGTACATTTACGGAGAAAAGTTTCATTGAAGATATTTCAGAAGTCAATCGAACAAGAGGGTGCATTTATTTACAAGAACAACTTCTTTCAGACGTCCTAAAAATAAAGGTGAAGATTGATCATAGCGTTGAGATGGGAACAGGTATGATTCAGCAAAGACTTCATGGGAAAAGGATGCTCATTGTACTTGACGATATGATCAATGAGTACTATCCATTATTCGACCTAAGGAAATGTTGTGCATGGTTCGGTAAAGGAACTGTAATAATCATCACAACGAAAGATGAAGAGCTACTGAGGAAGCATCAAATTGATTCTATCTTTCGGATAAATCTAATGAATGCAAATGAGTCTCTTGAGCTTTTTAGTTGGCATGCATTTCGAGAAGCAAAACCAAATGAAGAATACAGTGACCTTGCAAAAACAGTAGTTACTTATTGTGGAGGACTACCTCTTGCCCTTGAACTCATTGGAGCTTGTTTATTTGAAAGGACGAAAGAAGAATGGAATACAGTGTTGTTAAGATTAGACAATAAGATTTATTCCTTAATGTATATTGTTCCACTGATATTGAAAATAAGCTTCGACAGTTTACCGAATAAAATCGAAAAAGATTTATTCCTTGATGCATGTTGTTTCTTTGTTGGTAAAGGCAGAGCCTATGTTAAGAAAATGTTGAATGGCTGTGGAGTTGACCCTAATAGTGGAATAAGAGTTCTCATAGAACGTAACCTCATAAAAGTTAGAAAGAACAACAAATTTGGAATACATCCTTTGCTACGAGATATGGGAAGCGGAATTATTCGTGAAATTTCAGGAAAGGAACATGGGAAGAACAGTCGAATGTGGTATGATAGTGATGCAGAATATGCACTGTCAGAGAATACTGTAAGAACAATCTTAATCTATGGTTTTGAAACTTATTTTTGGAAGTGATTGCTTTCTAATGTGCAATATATTTGTTTTTCTTAGCTATTTTCATCACAGAGAGCAAAAGTCATTCAAGGATTGCCTGAGAAACTATTTTTAACCAACACAGATGGCTTAAAACCTTGTCCTTTAAAGGAAACAAACACATCAAGAATATGTTGAAACTCACTGGAGATTCTGGGTACGTTTCTAAGAAATTGAGATGGGCCAGTTTGCGAGGGTTTCCTTCAGAATTCCTACCTAATAACTTTTATCACCATGATGCAATAGCCATTGATTTAAAACACAGTCTTCTTCGATTCGTTTGGAAACAACCCCAGGTTTTTTTCTTACATATCATATTCTTTTAAAACCCATCTTAAAATAGAAATAGTATTTGATTCCACTTATAACTATTTTATTTTTTCATTTTCTTTGCTAATATTTTATCCAAAAACTATCTTCTTGAAGGTTTTGCTTTGGCTAAAAGTTCTTAATCTTAGTCACTCCAAGTACTTGACAAAAACCCCCGACTTTATCGGACTACCACGTCTTGAACAACTCATTCTCAAAGATTGTCCAGGTTTGCACGAAGTACACCATTCTATTGGATGTCTTTGCTATCTTACACTGCTGAATTTGAAGGACTGTACAAGTCTAAGCAATCTCCCAAGAGAGATATTTGAGTTGACAACTTTACAAACTCTCATTCTTTCTGGTTGTTCAAAAATTGACCTATTGGAACAAGATGTAATGCAAATGGAATCCTTGATAACTCTAATTGCTGAAAATACAGTTGTGAAGCAATTGCCTTTTTCAATGGTAAGCTCAAAAAGCAGTGGATATATATCCTTATGTGGACTTGAGGGGTTATCACATAATCTCTTTCCTTCTATCATTCGGTCTTGGATGTCACCAACAATGAATAATCTGTCTTATAAACATTCGTTTTGCATGGATATGGAAGATAATAGTTGGGATGATTTTGTGCCATTGCTTAGCAGCCTTGCAAATCTTCGTAGTGTTTTGGTGCAATGTGATACCGAGTTACAACTATCTAAGCAAGTAGAAACTATTCTGATTGAATATGGAGCAAATATTACAAACTCAGGAACTTCAAAGCATCACCTCAAGTCTTCTTTGATTGGTGTTGGAAGATGCAAAGATTTCTTTAATGCTGTCAGTGATAGAATTTCTGAGGTTCTTCTCTAGCTTTCACTTTGTTCATTACCTTTTAAAATTATCTGATTTTAATAACCAACCAACCAAGTGATTATGCTTACTAAGTACTAGCAAATTAATTTCCACTTTCTAGCTTTACTAGCTTCCATGATTGTTTTATTTCCAATGATCGACGAAATATAAACTAAGGGAGACAAAAACAGACCGGCATTCTAAATCCGTATAGAAATGATGGTGATATATACAAACTAAAACTATTAACCAGATTTGTTTTAATCATGTATTACATTTTTTGTTTAACTAAACATGCCATTATTTATCTAACGGTACAGGGATTTGGAAGCAGTGAGTCATGTGATATTTCTCTCCCAAGTGACAATGATCCTTATTGGTTGGCGCATAGGGGTAAGGGAAATTCTGTTTCTTTCACTGTGCCTCAGAACCGTGTATTGAAGGGAATGGCTTTATGTGTCGTTTATTTATCAACCCCTGAAATTCTGACAACTGAATGTCTCAGAAGCGTCTTAATTGTTAATTATACAAAGCACACATTACAGATACACAACCATGGCACGGTAATTATCTTTAATGATAAAGATTGGGAGGGTATAATATCAAATTTAGGATCAGGAGACAAGGTGGAGATTTTTGTGATTTTTGGTCATGGATTGCTAGTCAAGAGAACAGTTGTCTATCTGATATGTCGTGAATCAAATGACTTAGAAAAGGAGCCTGCGCCAAAGAAAAACTCCCTCATTAGATTTAGAAAGAAAAATGTAATGTGAATTTTCTCGTTGTTGCTTCTGTCAATTCTTTTACCTTTTAGCAAATAGTATTTCATTAAAAATCCTCGCAAAAGATACTGCATTGTGAAATACAGATAGTTGCAGTTCGATGATCTGTTACCTGTTTAGGTTTGTTACAAATCCAGGAAGTCTGCTTTTGCTTCAACATAATAAGCGCAATAGCTTCCTCCTTTGTTGAAGACTAAATGAGACAAAGTTTAATTCTATTTCTCGTTTTGTACCTTGATTCTATTTCTTTTATGTATAATTTAAATATATAATTTTAACCATTTATATTTATAAGTTTTTTATTCAAGTTTTTAGTTATGTACAAGGCACGTAACTTTTTCAATTTTCCGCTTTCAACTATTTTTTTCTCGAATATAGTCATGATCTTACAAGCAATTTTAATTTTCTTAATTATTTTAAAATTAACAATTATAACAACTAATAGATAATGAAATTAGAAAATGTTTGAAAATATTTTAGGTGTAGTTTAGACTTTGAAATGGGCTATTATTAGAGTTGTAAATTTCGCCTAGGCTATTTGGGTTGGAACCAAAAAATTACACGGCAAAAAAAGCTCCCCACCGAAAAAGTCCGGTGGGTCAAAACCAACCCATGGATATTATTAGAGTTGTAAATTTGGCCTAGTTCATGTGGGTTTGGCCAAAAATGTCAACAGGGCCAAAAAGTCCCTATTGATAGAGCCAACCTATAGGTTTTATTATTAAACATGAAAAATATATTACTTTTAAATATTATTACTAAAATTTTTAGGTCCTTGGCTCGGACCGGCCCAACTTAGTTGTCAACCTGGCCTGACCCATCTTGGTCATCGGGCCAGGCCGACTTGTCTTGTTCGTCGGCCCGACATGGCTTGTCTCAACTGTCTGTCCAGGTCAACCCATCTTAAAAGTCAACCCAGCGCAATCCGTCTTAATCATCGGCCCGGTCCGACCTGTCACAACCCATAGTCTGGATCGGCTCAGCCCATCTCGAGCTTCAAACAAGGCATTCCCCTATCGGCTCAACCCATTTACGAGATGCCACATGTAATTTTATAATTGCCAAAACTCCAAAATAGCAAACTCTGATACCACCTATTAAATAGGAAACTTCACAGCATTTTTTCAACAACCACTTGCCAAAAAATAAATCATCTAAAAAAACTATATTATTTGATATAAAGCATTAGTAAAATACACCAAACCAGTTTAAGTCGTCAAAATCGAAACTCATTACAAGTCATTTCAAGTTCAAAACTCATTCAAACTACTACATTTTCCTTATTCAAAAGCAAACACTTCCAAATTCTTTTCATAAAAACTCCCATAAAGTTTTCCCATGAACTCCTCATAACTATGCCTCTCCACTAGAATCTACACCAACACCTGCTCCGGTATAACACACACGTTATACGATCATCGCACAACCACAAACAACACACAAAAGCAAGGGTAGGCTAACCAATAAAACATCATGAAACAATGTGTTACCCACATATAACTCACCTTGCATTATCACAAGATATGCATAAACTTAACCAAGTTAACAACCCATCACATGTTCTCGTAACCAAACATGCAATCCTCAACATATTACCACGAGTAATATCAAAGGTATGGCATTCTCTCAATAACTAACCATCCAACTAATTCTCGTACGCAACTATAACCAAGATGCCACTTCCCATTACTCTCATAATGAGCCTTGGCGAAGTATGCAACCTATTCTCGTATGCAACTAACCAAAGATGCCATTTCCCATTACTCTCATAGTGATCCCTAGCAAAGTATACAACCTATTCTGGTACGCAACTAACCAAAGATGCTATTTCCCATTACTCTCATAACGAGACCCAACAAAATATACAACTTCCCATTACTCAATCAAGAGCCCTGACAAAGTGTGCAACTTCCCATTACTCTTATGAAGAGCCTCAACGAAATGCACAACTTCACATTACTCATATCAAGAGCCCTGGTGAAGTGCATAACTTCTTATTACTCTTATCGAGAGCCCCGACGAAGTGCACCTCCAATACAATTACACAGAGTTACCTTTTATTACTTTCGCATGAAAGCATAACGCTATATTATCATGATCAAACATCAATCATTATAACATTAACCATACATCAACTAATATCATAACCCAATCATCATTTCCTTAAACATAAGGACTTTAACATATAATTCACCCAAGAATTATGCACCAAAATAATACATAAACAACAATAACTTTTAAATAAGCAACAACACCATGTTAAAAGAAATAACAACAACAAAACAACAAGTTCCACAAGTGACCATGGATTTTCCACAACCTGTGGATTTAGCTCGAGAATATAAAATGCAAATCGGCGAGTTCCACAAGTGGCTTATGGGTTCTTCCACAACCAATGAATTTATCCGTGAACAAATTTTAATATTATGTTAACGATTTGCGCACTTGCCATTTGTTTACCAAGTTTTCTTCGATATAATTTTTTTTCATCATCTTACAATTTCCAAGACCTTTAACATATTTTGATATCAAATGTACCAAAATCTTTCACACCCTATACTCATATTGCATCATAGCGTTCTGCATTTTCTAATGCTAGAGTGATAACTATCACTATATGTGAACTACACTAAAGGTAAGATCTCACTCCAACATCCTAAATCATCTAATATGCAAGCGCTTAACAAATCCTCCAAATACTCAATAGTCCTTTCAGACTGTCCATCCATTTGAGGATGGTATGCTATACTCATCCTTAATTGCGTACCTAGAGATTCCTACAATCTCTGCCAAAACCTCAAAGTAAGCCTTGGATCACGATCTGAAATTATACGGATTGGTATCCAATGTAACTTGATAATCTTCCTAATATATAACTCTGCCAATTTATCTATCGACCACTTCTGATTAATACGCAAAAAATGAGCACACTTTGTCAACCTGTGAACAATCACCCAAATTGAGTCATGACCTTTTAGTGACTGATGAGTTCATATTTATGCCCTCATTTAATGTTTAATTATGGGTATTTAATTAATTTTTTGTTCTTTAAAGAATGTCTTAATTGACAATTATGATAATTGGGTTTATTGAACTTGTACGATAAAATTGTATTAAAAAGTGACTTTAGTTGCATAAAATATTCTTGGATATTCTAATGTTTGTTGGTACAACTAAAGTTAAAATTGGTTCATTAAAGGTGTAAAATTGAATTGTTAAGAGTTAAAAAATCAAGCCAAAATCATGTTATGTCATCATTCCACTTACAAATCTAGCCAACCATATGCTGCCACATGTCAGCCTCTCAATGTACAATCAAAGATGGTCAAAGTTTAGTCAAAGCTAGTCAATGTTTGTCAAATAAAAAAGGGTTAAGATGCAATTATTGATATATTGGGATTTCCCTGCAAATTTGGACTACAAGAGCGTAGGGGCTGAATTGGAATGTTGAGCAAGATTTAGTTGTTGCAAATTATTTATGTATTTTAATAAGATAATATCAACCGAGAATATCTTCCAGATATTTTTAGAAATGATAAATCTGTTAATTATTTGGAAGATATTGTAGTAATAGATAAAATCACCATATCTCTCCAAATATTTTTAAATATTCATAATCACTATAAATATTTTTATAATAATATTTATCTTTATCTTTATTTTAAAAGATATTTGAGAGACTTTAGCAACAGAAAATATAAGATTCAAGTTCAATCAAGGCCTATATAAAGACGACTAAGGGTTGACTTTACCCATACTAATTTTTTGGCTACTTTCTTAACAATACTGAAGTTGTTACAGCTAAGTAATATTAATTTTATCGCTTCACGACAACGTTATCAAATTTGGCACCGTTGCTGGGGAACACTGTTAGAACTTTTATCATTTTATTTTTTTTTTGTTATCTTTGTTTATCGCTAACATCTTTTTCTTTATTTTTTTTTCTAACATTTATTTTGTTTTCATTAGTTATTTAAATTTTTTAAGCATAATTTTTTTTTTAGGATTTTTGTTGGAAAATTTGTGAAACTAGTTGGGGGAACACTTTGGCTAAGAAAAGACAAGGTACTTAAGTTGTCCATTGAGACACACCTCTCTTTCCTAGAAGTCTACTCAACAAGCTATCAACTTATTTCTTTTTCAGAAAACCTCTTTCAAAAATACAAAGTAGTTTTTCATATGAAAATAATCAATAGTGTCATTTTCAAATGAACTGTGATTGCCATCCACAAGCAAACCTTCCGCATGACATAGGGGAGCCTCGGCTCCCCAATTTTTTTTATTTAATTTGTTATATATATTTAAATTATTTATTTATATATTCTTATATTATTTATATTAATTTTTTAAGTTTTTCTTAAAATATCATACATACTTTCTCTCTTTTTTTTTCATTTTTCTTTTTGTATCTCTATATCTTCTTTTTATCTCAATTTTTACTTTTAATATCACTTCTTTTTCAAAATAAAACTGTAACACAGTAAAATTGATGAGTTAAAGAATATTTTAGATCAATTAATTTATTCTATCGAATTAGTTTATTTTGTACTTTTTTAAGTATATGTTTTCCTCTTGCATGTGATAAATTTGTCTATTGTATATTAGGTGGTGACAAATTCATACTTTGTAAATAGGAGAGAGGTTGTAAATTTATATTGGGAAAATTATGATAAAGAGTAAAATAATTGATTTTTTTAAGAAGAAGATTTATTCATGTACATCAATCAAACTTGAAAATTTTCACGAGAATCCAAAAATTAAAGAATATGAAAAACAACTATCTAAAACTCTCAGAGTTGCATATAATGAATTTAAAAAAATATAATTTGGCACCCCTAAGTTTTTTTTCCATGTTTCACCACTGACCACATGATCCATATGGTTATCAACAACCAATTATCACACCTGCTAATGCACCTAATATAAGTGGGTTAACCATACGTCAACTATATGATCTATATCCTAGATCATCCTTTTTGGAATATGAGCAACAACCATACCATGAGCAACAACCATATTTTGAGTATTCATGCTAGCCATCATATGTTCCATTTGGTTCTCAACAACAACAACATGCACCACAACAAAAAGTTCCAGGAACCAATGAACCATCCTATGGGGAAGTTGTCTTATTAATTGATAAAAGAGAAACTAGAGTTCAAAGATGAAAGGTTGCGAGCTGATCAAAGATATTGAGCAAGAGTGGTATAAAAGTGATCAGGTATTATACAACATGATGGAGGATGCAAGTAACAACAACTTTATATAATTACTTGTATTTGTTAATTCCACCCTCCAATGCCATATGGGATTTATTGAAACTGCAAATTTAGAATACTTCATCAACACATAGAAGAGATGTTTTTAAAGTTGGCAATTAGAGCAGAACAAATGTTTGTTGATTTAAATCAGTTAATGAATGACAAAGCTAGGTGGGCCACTTTAGACAAGCTTATAAAGACGATAGTTGAGCAAAAGGATGAAATGATAATGTTAAAGAGCATGAATCAAAGGATGAAACAATTTAAAACTGATGCGAAATAGTACAACATTCAAATGTTAGATCAACCAATACCGGAATCACATTACATTGATATATCTACTAATGGATATATTGATGTAATCATAGATGTGCATACTAATATGTCTACTAACGGACATATTAATTTTACTAAAGATGTTGTTGATCATGCGGATGAAGGAATTAGAGTTTCTCACACTGACATATCTACTGATGGATATGTTGATAATGCTCAATATGAATATGAATATAAAGTTATATTTGTTGATGAGGATATGAATACACATGATCCTTTTCAAGAGCCAAGTTCTGAGAATAATACAATGGAGGAACCAAGTCAAGTTGAAAAACCAATGATATTCGAAGATGCAGTTGAAGCATCCATTACTGCAACTAGCTTGGTTAATGATAAAGTGTAACATCCCGTCAGGATATTACTGGTTTATTAAATAAAACAATTAAATATATAAAATCATCGTATTTATGAATAACCTCATTTTCCCAAAGCGCGGGAAAATTTATGTTCTCTATCTCAAATTTCTTTCTCAACACTACTAGATTTCTAGTACCAAATATACAGCATATACCCACAACACATTATTTCCTAAGACTTAGGCCAACCACAATGTACTCCAACCAATTATGTTCCCAATTCCAACTGTCCCTATTCTAAGACTTTATTTCAAGCATTATCATGAACCCAAGCTAACCAAATTACTAATACCCACATCAGAAAAATTAGTTCAACATCTCAAGCCTTTCTTGAGCTCGTTAATTCATAAAAACCTACCCAACATACTTGACCACAATCAAGGTAGAAAAACAGCTCATGACCCATGGATTTCCCAACCCTAATTCCACCATACTGAACCAATTCTTTCCAGAACAGACCCTTAGCTCTTCAACATTTGTTTCATCCAACCTGGTTATAATGTCTGCGTCGACGCCTGGCGGCAAACCCCGTGCCGCCAGGCGGTGCATGCCATCTAGGTATTTCTAGATTCTTCCCAGCACCTCTAACTTCACCATTCTTCCTTCTATGCGAATCTCCCTCAGTCTCTGCTCATATACCAACACATTCAGGGCAATTCAGACTCAAATATAATGATCAATTAATCCCACTGCAATTCACCAGTATCCAATTTCGAATCATAACTATTGGTATCCCAACATTCAACACTAGAGTTCATGTACACTGTTCCATCAATTTACGACTTCAATTACACTACAAATCATTAAAACACTTGCCATATCAACCCCTAACACTTACCACTACATTTTCATCCAGTTATACTCACCCCTGAACCCAGAATATCCCAAAACCGTTAACATTTACTCGCGTCGCCTGGCGGTTGTTCATCACTGCCAGGAAGTTCATACTAAAATTCCAGAATTAGGGAAATTAACATGTGTCGCCTGGCGGTCGGGTATGTACCGCCAGCCGGTTCCTTCCCAGGAACCCAGAATAGGCGAACTCTGCATGCGCCGCCTGGCGGTTATGAACAGCCCGCCAGGCGGTTTCTGGAAAATTTCCAGAACCCAGCATTTTCAATCCGATAATACAAATTCAGCAAAACACACATACTTCAAATCATATAATTATACAATAAACGATATAAGACGAGGTTCAGCTCCCCTAACCTGGTTCTCCTTCGCTTAAGCTTGACAATTGTAAGGTTCCCCTTTGATCACCAATGGCCACCCTTGAATTTCCTCAATTCCGCCATAAACATAAGTTCCATTTAGAATTTCCAAGGTTTGAACCCATGACCCCTTAGTCACTACTCAAGTGCATAACCAATTCAACCAATCATGTTTCATGCTAACAATCATAATTCAGACATCATATCATAACAGAACATGTTTTCATATATTGAAATAATAAAACAATAACACAAAAGTTAGCATACATAGGACTTGAACCCAAGTCCTCTCACACAATCAAAGTACTCTCAACCATTTGAGCTAGTACTCTTCCACGTCATACCAGCCATAATTTAATGTCATAATTATTTCCCCTCCCGCATTTATTAATTAATTGAATTCTACGGGTCTTACATAAAGCAGTAGAGATATCCACGTCAGGTGAACATTTTTGCTCACAAGATGAAATTATGAGGATTACTAATGATTTGGTTAACCATCGTAATGCACCTGATGATGCAAAAAATGAATCACTCTTTTTAGTTTTAATAAAAATTTTAGAAAAATTTCAAAAATATGTGTTTTTAATTTAAAAATTAAAAAATTTGTACAAGCTGACTTGACTTTATAAAATTAAAGAAAATAAATTTTGATATATGGCCAGATTGAGCCAGAAGTCAAACAATTTTCTGTCTGCTTCCCAAAATAAGTCCATCAAGGACAATTTTTGAAATAAGTGTGGGGGAGACAAACTGTAGGTAGGATTTGTTTTTTTTTCTTTTCAAGTTTTGTTTTGATTAAAAAAGAAAAATTGTGACTTCTTTTTGAGAAAATTGTGAAAGTACTAACTTTTTACTTAGTTAAACTTTTAAACAATATGTCTCATAAGAAATCCACCAAAAATATGTCCCTAGTTTCAATAAAACATAATTACATTGGATTTTTAGGTTTTATTCAGTAATTGGGATGATCATAAGTCTAGAAAAATAGGAGTCTTGTTGATATAAGTGGATTGCTTATGTGATTTGCGAATTCAGTTGATTTGAGAATTTCTTAATTAAATCTTTTGTGAAAGAGTTTTAACCTTATGAGTGTTGAGCCTCAATGTAAGGGATGGACCACCATGTTCCATTCTTATTTTCCTTGAGTGACTTCCTCATGTTTTGTTTATACTCAAATATTTAGTCTGATTCTTTTGTTTTGCTTCTTAGGTGAATATGCATGATTTAATATAATTAAGGCATTTCTTGTGTTTAGCTACTTGGCCAAATAAGCCTACCTTGATATTAATCAATTGGTAGTCCCTTTGAGCTTTAAACCTTTTTTTCTTATTTTAAGCCCATTGTAAATCCTTATAAAGAAAAAGACTATGTTTTTCCTTACCTTAGGAAGAAAGATGAAGCTAGTGGATTATGTTAAGATTGGTTGAGGAATAAAGTTGGTGGGTTAGTACCTCACCCACAAAATAATGAAAATTGCATAAAGGGAGTAAAAAGTGATGAAAGAGTTTTGAAAAAAAAGAAGTATAAAAATAATTGCTTCCTAAAAAAGAGCAACAAAATGAAAAAGAGTTTTTTTTTTAAATTAGGCTCCTTTAATATTTCTATATTTATTTCAAAAAGTCAAGTGTTCCTGCAGAGAACAAATAAGAAGTTAGACACAAGCGTCACCTTACCATGTAGTCCGCTATCTCCTCAGTTGACCTCTTCCTGGTCGATACATGTCAGCTTGGACCCGGGAGGGGTTACCTGCAGAAGAATCTCCGAAGCTCAAGTAAGTCAAAGCTCTCAGAGAGTCAAATCAATGATTAATGAATGCGTACCTTTAAATGATGGGGT
>Ga0209589_1002245_pt1 | contig 33289 bp, 22 predicted proteins | sample CowpeawhiteBW_FD_187525 | JGI IMG/M metagenome (GOLD analysis project Ga0209589, IMG submission 187525) | Root nodule microbial communities of legume samples collected from California USA - Cow pea white BW (SPAdes) (version 2) | ecosystem: Host-associated > Plants > Roots > Nodule | place: USA...
AAAACCATTCAACAGATTAAAAACACAACAAAGACCAAACTACATCTAATTAATGCTTTAAGGTCTACAACATGAATTACAAACTACAAGTACACTTTCTTAATGATGTAACTACATGGAGAGCACACATTCCAGCCTTGATCACTATGGATATCATCAAATCTCCTTTCCTTCATCAATGTAGGCTTCATTCCAATGGTTATGGCTTCAAGATGGTTCAAAAGAGCTTCATTCAATCTTCATCAAATCTTCAAGAAGCAAACCACCTTGGCTTCTCATGTCAACAAATAATTGGTTTCTAAATTGGTCACTAATATTAGCTACCAAGGTTTTGGCTATCAAAATAATTGATCTTTAAGATATTTTTTATTACGAAAATTGATCATTATTTAAAGTCTTCCTGTAGTGGTACTTTTATGATGACAATAGTTTATAATTAATATGTTCACAACTTTTAATACATATACTTTTAATTTAGATTCACAGAATAACTATCATATATTTGTTATGTTTTTAAGAATCACCAGTGCAGGAAGGATATTTGGTCGCGGTTATTTTTGCTATTCTGCAATAGTTTTAGAACCGAGGCATATAAAACCGAGACCAAAAAGGGTTAACTTTTGGCTTCGGGTGTTACCCGAAGCCATATCTCTCTATTACTGCCTCGGTTCTGATGCAACCAAGGCCTAAGACGTTAAAAATTAAAAAAAAAATTAGAAATTAATGGGGTTCTGGAATGCATCCCTTCCTCACAAACCTCACTACCCAATCTCAATCACCTGCACAAAATCACCAAAACAGAGGCTGTCAAACCAGATTCTTGTAGCGAGTCCAGATTAGTCTTCAACCACACTTATATCTGCGAGTTTCTCTTCAACCACACTCAGTTCGAGCGACTGCGACGGGATCTGGTAAGCGCGTTTCCAGAGAAGTCTCCGTCAGGGGGGAGCGAGACGGTGGTAGTGTACACGACGTCGTTGCGGGGCGTGAGGAAGACGTTCGAGGACTGCAACAGGGTGCACCGCGTGGTGTTCAACGAGCGCGACGTGTCGCTTCACAAGGAGTTTCTTCGAGAGGTGAAGGAGCTGGTGGGCGAGGCGGTGGCGCTGCCACAGGTGTTCGTGAAGGGGAGGTACGTGGGGGGGTTTGGAGGAGTTGGTGGAGTTGAACAAGAGTTGTTTGGATTGTGGTGGGAGTTGCTAGATTATTGTGGATGGGGTTGAGAAACAGAGGTATTCCCGAATCAAGGATGAAGAAGAAAGGAATTTGGCCCTACGGCTTTAGGGTTTCTGCACAGGATTGAAGAAAGGAAGTTAGGTATAAAGCTGGCCATTTTAACTGGTTGTATTGCCTCGGGTTCAAACAACCGAGGCATATAAGGCCTTACTGCTTCGGGTCAGTATCAACCAGTGCATAAAGCTTTTGTTTTAAATTTAAAAATTCAAGTAGCGGGAAAGGGGAAATTTTGGAGAGGCTTTAGGCCTCGGGTCTCTCAGAACTGAGGCATAAAACTAGTTTCTGCTTCGGGTCAACTTGTAACCGGGGCATAAAATATTGCATAAATTACAAAACTCTCATTGCGTTTTTATATGCCTCGTTTCCATTATGACCGAGGCATAAAGTTCGAGTTAGAAAGCGTAAAATGCACTAATGAATTATTATGCACTTTTCAATATTCACATATAACACATCTATTCAAGTTGAAGTCGCGGATGCAGAGGGTTAGGTCTTTTCTCTCCTCATGTGTAGACTATAAAGGTTTTAGTTCCTCTAAAATGCGGGTTTTACTTCTTCTCATCTTCGGAACTCTTCTTTCCCGATTCTACGGTCTATTCTTCATTCTTAGAATAGAGATAGAATAGATTTTTGTTAGAGCGGAAGGAATTCTGGAAAGTCGGAGAGTTCATCACTATCAAGCAATCCAGTTCGTCCATAATGAGTGCAAAGTAACCGCCATATTTAGGCATTCTTTCATTTTTCCTTCATGCATAGTCTTTTGTAAATTGGATTTTCATAGTACAAATCTAGGTCCATTATGATACATTTCATTTTACATTTTAAATTTTCCCATTTGTAATTTTTTAGTGAGGTTTAATTTTTCAATATAAAACTTAACATGACCATTTCATTAGATTTTATCTCGAGTCGATTCCTTACTACATTAAGGGAAAGAACTTGTTATCATAATGATGTGTTTGGATGAGGCAAGAGGGTGATTCATTTATTTGGAGAATTTGAAATTCTTTGCAATGAAATACTTTGTTTGGATAGAGAAATTAAAAAGAATTTAAAATGCATGCATTTTTTTGAAATATTTCAATTAGCTAAATTAGAAGAAATTCAAATACCCTCAAAAAAGGTGAAATTTGAAATTCTTCTCACTCAACCTCACACTCTTGATTCAATTCCAAACAGACCTGACAAACCCGACAACCATGATAGGTTGGGTTGGCCAGATGATCCAGACGGATTGGACCAACTTGGCGACACAAATGGGTCGAGCAAGCCCGATGACCCAAATAGATTAGGCGGGCTCGAAGACCCAGACAGATGAGACAGGCCTGACGACCGAGACAAATGAGACGGGTTCGACGACCCAGACGGTCAGCGGGTCTAATGACCCAAACGGTACAGGGTGACTTGATGACACATAAGGGTCGGGCGGGCTTGACAACTCAAACAGGTTGGTTAAGCCCGACAACCCACAACCAAGACGGGTCAGCGGGTTCGATGGCCCAAGCAAGACGGGCGAGCCCAACGACCCACACGGGTTTGGCAAGCCAAACGTCCTAGAGGTGTCAAGTGGGCCTGACGACCCAAATGTGTTGGGCAGGCCCAACGACCCGACCGACTCATTGACCCGACAAGCCTAACCGACCCGTTTCCAAATTTATCATAAACTCAAAACATAATTAAGCCTAAAATAAATATTGATAACATGAAATTTTATCTCATAAGAAATTCAATTATTTTATCCAAACAAGAAATTAAAATGTAAGGTATTTTAATTTCTTTATCCAAACAAGTTATTTAGAAAATGAAGGGGATTTAATCGCAAGCAATTCAAATACAATAAATTTCAATTTCTCAGCATTGTTGAAATACTTCATCCAAACACAATCTGAAATGATGACTTTTAAGTTTTAGTTTGTATAGTTAGCCTTATAATCTTATTTTGATCATTCTTTTTTTTTCATCCTTTTTTATACAAACCGTAATTCCTTAATTTTGAATCCAAAGACTAAGTCTAGGTAAAATGTAAAGATCAAAATTGCTCAAGCATAAGAACCATTCTAGACCAAAACTGAAAAATGGCTATGAAGACATTATATGAAACTATGAATTGTAGAAACTTTAAACTAAAGCTGTAAAAGTAATGAAAGAAAATGGAAATTGAATTCAATTAAAACTCCAGTGTAAAACTGGTTCGAGATTATAGATATACATAATTGATTAAATTTTAGAGATGTTGTAACTGATTTTTAATCAATTATTATCTAATATAATCGTTTAAATGCTTTAACTTTTTTTAAAATTGGGTTTTGAGATCTATAAAAAGAAAACAGGTGTCTTTGCTTAAAAAGTTTTACAATCACCGAAAAGAATTGTATTCAATTGTTTTCTGAGATCAATACACCTTTTCTAGGGTTCTATAGATTTCAAAATTAACAAATATTGTGAATCATGTTTTCAAAGTGCTTTTTGTTGTGGTGATTTCTTTCCATCTATAATTTATGGGTTGTTTTCAGCTTTGTTTTTGTATTTTGTGAGATGTTAATAGAGTTGATAAAGTTATGCATTATCGTGGATAATCAAACACTGGATAAAGATCAAGATCTCTTGAAGGGAGTCACGAGTGGTGAGAGTATAGAAATCTTTGATATTTAATGTAAGATTAAGATTGATATCCTCTAAAGAGTGTTTTTAAGTGTTGTGCATTGTGCAAACTCTCACTTGAAGTTTTTGAAACTTAGAGAAAATGTTCTAAAAAAAAAATCACTCCGCTTAGTTTAAACAAACCTTACGTTTTTTCTAAGAATTTCTACACATAGTATTTTTCCTAGGTCCTTACAAAAGGAATCCTTAACCTAGGAAATATAATAGAAATTAGAATTTCAATCTCGAAAGTTAATTTATTCACCATTCCTGATGGTCCATTGAATGATTTCAAGAATTAAATCATAACATTTAGCACGTTTGGCCAAACTAAAAATATTTATAATGGACAATATTATTTATTATATTTAGTATTCTAGATGTCACCAACTAAGTCCAAAGCATTTAAGCCACCATCATGCAAAGGATGATTAAGCCCTAGGATTGTTTTCAATTATTTCTGTCCATTCACCTTATCACCATCGGTTAGATCTATAAATGGATTATAAAGTTTCAAGAAACTTACTGTACAGCAAATCGAAACATGTTTTATTTCATCTTTCTCACATGTTTAAAATTTTACGATATTTTATTCATTCCCATCGACAAAAGAGTTGATCTTATCAGCAGGACGTAGCTCTATAAATGGATTCTCCTAGCTTCGCTTATTCACACAACTGATTGAACAAAGAAGAGAAAAACCTTAATCTGTTTCATAGCCAGTCAAAGAAATGGCGAGTGCAATGCTTTTTGCTCTTTTCCTTTTTTCTGCCCTAACCTTCTACCCTCCTTCAACCACTGCTCAACCTGTCACGGATGGGAATGGTAACATCGTTAAAAATGGTGGCAGATTCTATATATTGCCATCAGGTTTAGGAGCCCCCGGCGGTGGAATTCGAGCACTCCAAACGGATAACGAAACTATCCCTCTCTCTGTTGTGCAATCTCCCTTCAAGGGCGATATAGGGCTTCCAATTATCATTTCATCCCCAATCAATACCGAATTTCTCCCTGAAGGTCAGGTGACCCTTAGCTTCGAACATACTATAATTGATTAATTTTTAGAGACGTTGTAACTAATTTTTAATCAATTAGACTAATCGATTATCATCTGATATAATCAACTTTAGCTTTTTGTTTTTCAAATTGGGATTCGAGATCTCGGAAAACAATTATCTTTGCTTAATTAACAACTTTTATAAGCAACCAAAAGTGGTGTCATTATGTTGTTTTCTGAGATCAACACACCTTTTATAGGACTCTAAAGATTTCAAAATTAACAAGTGTTGTGAATCAAGTATTCAAAGTGTTCTATTGTGTTAATTTCTTTCCATCTATCATTTATGGATTGTTTTCAGCTTTGTTTTTGTGTTTTGTGAGCTGTTGTAATAAAGTTGATAAAGTTATGATTTTTGCGGATAGTCAAATAACGGATAGAGACCAAGATCTTCTTGAAGGGAGACAAGATGGTGAGGGTAGAAATCTTTGATATTTAGTATAAGATTAAGGTTGATATCTCTAAAGAGTCTTATAAGTTTTGTGTGCACTGTGCAAACTCTCATTTGATAATTAATGGAACTAGTTTTTGTAAGGTTGAAAAAAGTAATACTCAATGTTTGATTATCCATTATAATTTTTTATGTGTTTTGCTTCTCTCTATATCATCTTTTATTACTTTTATTATTCTTGTGTTGTAACACCCCATTTAATTAATAAACATAATTAAAAGAAGCGTCACACTAAAATAATATAGCAGTACAGTCCTAGAGTTTAAACATAACCCCTTACAATTATCCAAGGCACACCACGATTCCAAAACTAAACCAATTACAATATTCAATAGTAATATAATAAGAATTTAAAAGACATACTAATACATGGGCTATAGCCCTAAAATAAAGAGTCCAAAAACAGGAGCCAATCCAAAGGCTAAGCAGCGGAACCACCACCTTCCTATTGACCCCGGGTGTTCCTCGCATCTACTCACATCAACAAGTTGATGATCATCGCAAAAGAGAGAACCACACAGATGGAACACACAACAAACAAATAGAAGGGTAAGCTAGAGCCAAAAGTAATTTTATCATGCAATCAAATATACTTCCACAGTCAAATATACACACATCATCCAAGCATGTTATGACTTTCAAATCAATACACTAAGACTCCACTCGACTCATCTGAATCTGTATAATTTAATCGGATTCAGCGGATGCTTGAACTTGTAGTGGATATCTCTGCTCAACCCCGAGCTAAGTGTTACAAGTGTTACAATATCTCAATCCCCCACACACAAGGTTAGCCCTTAATGAGTTTCAGGCCCCTTGCTACTCTCACCACAAGAGTCAGTCCGCTCTAAGTGAGACTAACTAACTCCTTAGAGCGTCAGGATGCAACCTTACCTTGAATCCTTACCAAATTATATAGATGGGGCACCACCATGAATCCCCACTAACAGGGGTCATGGAATTACGTCCCGACCACTGAAGCACGACCCTGAAATCTCACCTAGAGATTCCAAGGAATTACGCACTAACCACAGACCAATCATAATCAAACAAATGAGGGAATACTCATCATGCATATAATTTCATACCAATCTCTGTAACCAATCCTCATTCATATCACATGTTGAAACCATACTACTCGTTATTCCCAATCCATGAGCATAGGGCTTCATCTCATACCAATACCATGCCTCTTTGATTACCAACCATCTTATTTGTTTCACATGCTAAGATCACACAATCACACAAATCCAATTTATAACCACAAATTATACCATGCATTTCATTTCACATGCCTCATGCATTATATAGAGTATATCATAAATCAAACAATCCAATCAACCAAGTGAAGAAAAACAGCGTAACCTGCAGCAGATCTCGCTAAAGCCAAGAGCCCTCGCTCAGGCGAGAGGAGTGCCCTTTGTAAGACCCACTAAATTTAAATAATTAAATAAATAATCATTTAATAAATTCAGATAGGAGAAGCCTTTATGACATTAAATGTAAGCCTTCATGACATGAAAAAGTACTAGATCAAATGGTTGAGAGTACTTTGATTGTGTGAGAGGACTTGGGTTTGAGTCCTATGTATGCCATGTAGGTGTTATTTATGTGATTTTATATTTGTTTATATATTTGATCATGTTGTGGAATGATATGGTAATTAAATTATATTAGTTAGCATGAAATATGAATTGGCATGATGGTTTGGTATTGACTTTGCAATTGTGTGGTGGTAGGTTTAAACCTTGGCTTAGACAAAATAATTTTTGTTTTACTAAACTTTATAGTTTTGGCAAGGAAGTGAAGAGACGTAGGAAAACCTAGGAGGCAAGGGTGGGTTGTAAAAATAACTCCTAATGAGCATTGAAAACCAATTAAAGCCAAATTTTAATGCTAATCTCGTTTTTGAACTTTAACCCATCATTAAGGGCTTGAGTAATTGGCCAAGAGAGTGAAAAGAGAGGGTGAGAAGGAGAAGTTCGTGTGGTTAGTGTAAGGGAGGTTTCTGGGCAGAAAAATTTAGTCTAAAGAGAGTGGGTGAGTCTGATTAGTAGTGGACGAAGGCTTGGAATCAAATTGGAATCGTAAAGGGACATTGAAAGAGCAATTGAACAAGGAATACCCAGGTTAGGGGAGTTCCTATTACTTGTTTTTAATTTTTGCTATTGTATAATGATGTGTTCTGAGTCATGTTTGAAATGTAAAGCATGTGAATTCTGGTCTGTTGGCGTTTCTGGATTTTTCCAGAAACCGCCTGGCGGCGTAAGAACTACCGCCAGGCGGCATATGCGTTTTGCACCAGGTTTCTAGGTTTCTTGATGAACCGCCAGGCGGCTGAAGGAGAATCGCCAAGTGGCACGAACTGGGTTGCCTAGTTTTCTCTGTTTGTTAATGTTTTCGTGGTGTGATGATGCTGGGACTTAAATTCTATTGTGCGTGAATCATTGGCTTGATGAATTATTGGTTGTATTGAGTAGTTGCGAAAATTGCACGAATCCTTGTTTGATTGGGTATGAGAGGTTACGCTGGAATGAGATATGAGATAATATGTATCATATGGGTTGATTGGTACTCTGTGGAATATCAACAATGAAATGGAAGTTAATATTGAATTGAACAACTTGTTTGCTAATGGTAATGTGTCAAAACATGTAGAAGAGTGGTAATTGAGGAAGTTAGGGCTCGCATCGCTGCAGGAAGAATCTGGATTGAATCCAGAAGTTTGTGAGCCGCCTGGCGACCAGTAGCTGCTGCTAGGCAATGCCCCAGTTCAGCTAGAGTGTGAATACTGTGTGTGTGGTCAATGGTGGTGTGTGTGTGTAGGATATAATATAAAATGAATTAGAAGGTATAATCAAAATATATGTGTAAGAAAATAATTTGCATGTTGATATGAACCTCAAATATTAGAAAACTGTAATTATGTGATATGTATGGTTAGGTTACATGATTAAGGAATACTCATGTATAAGATGATGATTGGGTAGTAGAAAATTATATTGTTAAGGAAAAATGGGTTTAAAATTGTGAATACTTGGTAGTGTGATTGTGCCTGGAGTATGATTGAATGGATTTCTTGAGCAATAATGTCCAAACGGTGGTGACATGATTTATATGAATTTTAGACTAAAAGATTATAATACTTGGAGTACATTGAGTGTATGTGGCAGGTTTAGAGTAGAAATTGATGAAGAGTAAATGTGCATGATGATAATCGAATTGGTATGATTTAATTGTATATATGTGAATTGGGCATGAGTTATTGGTATATGTTGAGTTTGGTTATAGTATTATGTCTGAAAATACTATGATTGGTATGAGAATGATGCATGGTATGTTTGGGGTCTCTTAAAACCTGAGAAAAATGCCAAAAACCAGTAGCATTGCGCTACTGGTATGGCATCTGGGGGCGTGGGGCGAGTTGCCAGGCGGTAGAGTCCAAAAACAGTGGCAGTGGCCACTGTCAACGCGAGGCGCCTAGTGGTAGGGAGGTGTCCGCCAGGCGATGATGGTGCAGTGCGGATTCTGTTGGCGCTTGGTGCCTGATGGTGTGTGATGCCCGTCAGGCGGTCTGGAGCTAGATTCTGCCGAGCAGCATCAGATGTGCGCAGGCGGTTTTGGTACAGTGATGGTGTGCGAGGAAGTTTTCTACACCGCTTTAAAAGATGTTCATGATACAATGCTTTGGCTGGGGGCCCAGTTACGAGTGTCTCTGGTATTGGGGTAACACGTGACCACTTTAGGTTGTAACCTGGTGGTTTAGGAAGTCCAGTGGAATGTGCGGGTTGTGGCTCGTACGACGAGGTTTCAGATGATTTCCCTCTTCAGTGCATGCTGATAGAGTTTTGGTAGTCTGGGAACAACTACAAACATAGGTTTGTTTTGGGGAACTCCACTTGGAGTCACGGTGAGATGTTGTGGCAAAGTTATTCCCACGTGTGGACTATCAGGTGGTGGCCTGTAGTCGGAGGGGCGAGTTGACACTCATGCAACAAAGATCAATCATTGATCTCACCTAAAGGGTATAGAAATGATATACGTCTAATGCAAGTGATGGAAATGGAGAAGTAAGGAAAAGGGGAGAAGAATACTAACCCGAGTTTTAATGTTTAGATGTTGTATTTAATATTATATTTGTTTGGTTTTATTTAAATGAGCTAACCCTATTTGTGTGTGTGTGGCGATGATCTTGTAACTTGTTACATGGGAGCATATGTTGATGCAGGTGTGCAGATTGATGGTTTTATCACTAGTTTATTTTGTTGGACTATGGTTTTATTGTAATAGTTTTATAGACAATTTTATTTGTAATATTGTATTGCCGCAAATTATTTTATATGTTTTGGCGAGTTGAATTTAAGGTTTTAAATAATTCCCGCGGTGTGGGAAATTGATGAATAATAAATGAGGTTGTTTATCAATTTTTTTTTTATTATTTTAATAAGTAATTTTCGGCTAGGATGTTACACTCTCGCTTAGGCAGTAGACTCTCGCTTAGGCGAGATCGCGACAAGGGCGCTGGGAGACTTTCGCATGCTCGCTTAGGCGAACCCTCCTCGCCTGAGCGAGACAACACCTCGCCTAAAGGTGAGGTTCCTCACCTAGGCTAAAACAGGAGCAACATACCAAGGCTTTCACGCGTTCTCGCTTAGGCGAGCATCTTTCGTATGAGCGAGATAGTGCCTCACTCAAAACAAGAGCTTTTCGCCTGAGCGAGAGCTCGAGTGTAGCCCTGGCCTGTTTCTGCAAGTCTCGCCTAGGCGAGACAAGTTAGCTTGGGTGAGAGTATCAGACCTCGCTACTGTTTCTCCCTGCCACATATATATATTTTCATACCCAAACAATAATGCCAATCGTCCCATGCATCCACAGTAGCATACAAGCTCAATAATCATGAAACAAAAGCATGACTAACAACAATCGCACCAAACAAGAGGGTTCTAGCTTCCTTTACCTAGAATAAGCTAGTACAGTACTTTAACACCAACCACAGAGCACAACAGCTCTAGGAAGAGGCTTAGAACTTGAAAACAGTGGAACAAAACTTAAGATTGGGCCCACTACGAAACCTTAACTGAGAAAGACACGAGATTACACTAAGGAAGGGAGGATATGAGTTGATGGGTAACTTACGTTGAGTAGAAACGAGCTTTGAGCGAACTTGTCCGAGGCGAGAAAGCAAACCCTAGTAGAGCAACGACTGCAACTCTTAGAACAAAGGGGACAGATTTCTGAAAGTGAGTAAGAGAGTTAGGGTTAGGACAGGCTTAGGATCTGGTTTCCTTTTGGACCAGCTCTAAGCCCAACTAACTTTGGGGTAGCCCTTTAAAACTAGACAGCAAATGGGCCTTACATGTATCATTTAAATTAAGGAGAAAGTGCATTTTTGAGTTTTTGAGTTTTGACAGAAGTTTTTGAAACTATGTTTTAGAAAAATGTTTTAAAAAAAAAATTCACTCCCGCTTAGTTTAAACAAACCCTACTTCTTTTTCTAAGAATTTTTACACATAGCATCTTTCCTAGGTCCTTACAAAAGGAATCCTTCAATTAGGAAATATAGAAATTAGAATATCAATTTCGAAAGTTAATTTTTCACCCTTCCTGATAGCCCATTGAATATTTTCAACAATAATATTAACATTTAGCACGTTTGGGCAAACTAAAAATATTTATAAAGACTATATTATTTATTATATTGAGTATTCTACATGTCACCAACTAAGTCCAATATAACTACAAAAAAAAACCAATAACATAACCGTCGAGCCACGAGCATGCCAACTAAGTCCAATATAATTATTTCTGTCCATTGACCTTATCACCATCGGCTAGCTCTATAAATGGAATATCCCATGTTGGCTTATTGAACAAAACAAAGAAGAGATAAGCCTTAAACTTTTAAGAAACTTACTGTACAGCAAATCGAAACATATATTTTATTTCATCTTTTTCACATGTTTAAAAGTTTTACGATATTTTATTCATTCCAATCGACAAAAGAGTTTCACATGTTTAACGTTCTACCAACATCTGCTGATGCATGAACAATCGCGCACTTTATCCTTGTATAATCTATATGATTTGGGTGTAATAAACTAATGCATGGCTAAATAAAATAACCACTATTTGGTTTTTCCCACGTTCATATTTGTAGGATCACTATAGACAATTTTATCCTTTCGCTCTAAAGCCATTGGTTTGGATTACCTCTTTGTTTCTATCCATCAAGACAAAAAATCGGTGCCTAAATTGAGAAAGGATACGTTTTACAGACTTTTCTTGGTATACATTAAAAATTGAAAAACATATTTTTAATACGTTTTAAAAATTATTAAATGTATTATACAACTCTTTTTTAAATAAAATATATATCTATTTATATAACTTTATTTTTTATTAAAATGTTAATTAATAAAGTTGTAGAATAAAGTTGTAAGGCCCATTTTTTAAGTCTTAAGTTAATTGGGCCTAGCGAGTAAGGGCCCAATCCAATCACTTGTCTCCTTACATTCAATCTCCAGTTTAGTTTCACGTTTAGTTCCTTTGCTCAACCAAACACAGTTCTCACTCTTGCTCTTTTCTGAAATAAAAGCTCTGTTAGGACTTGAACAACATTCTTCTCCGAGCTAGCTAAGCTCATTTTCTTTCTATTAGGTAACTCTAGTTCCTTGTAAATCTCTGTTGTGCTCTTAGTCTCGTTTTTTTGTGCGTATGCTTTTATCTCCCTAAGTTGTTCTTGGTCCTGGTGCTCCTCCTCTAAGAGTTCCTTAAGTTTAGCTCCACTCTACATAAGGGAAGCTAGGGTTTTCACATTTTTTTAGTATATGCCTGTTTTTAGTTTTGTTTCATGTTTATATTGCTTGTTTGCTGCTACGGTTGCCTGAAAAATGTTGAAATGTTGTTTGGTTTCAAATGTCTATTGGTTGCATGCGTGAGCAGGGGAGGAACATGTTGTTTAGAGTTTAGGTTTTTTAAGTCATCCACTCATAAACTACCACTACTACAAAACAGGCTTTTTAAGTCTCTTAGTATGGGCCTTTTAAGTCTATTTTACAATAGACTTAGATTTGGCAAACTTAAATTTAAAGTTTGTCAATCAATGAATAGCATACCTAAGTTTTACGATTGTTGTTCGTTAACAAAACTTACAGTTTAAGCCTGTTATTGACCAACAAACTTAAAATGTAAGTTTATTATTATGTATAGACCTTAATTAAAAATGGGAGCGAGTTTAAATCTGTTGTGACCATAAGAAACTTAAATTTGTTGTTATTTTTTCTTTTATGACAAAACGAAAATTTGAATACATCAAATTTCGCAAAATAAAATACATATTTCAAATTGTTCAATTCAAGTACATAATAAAGAGTTCCAAATCAAAATAAACAATTAGATTTCTAAATTAAAATTTGTAGTCTAAATAAAGTCTAACTTAAACTTTTAAGTCTAAACATAATTTAAACAACACCTAATCAAAACCTAATCTCCATGTTGGAAAAGATAACTTGCCCATTGGTGTGTTATATCGGCAATGATCTCCTTTGATAATGGTGATGGATCATCGAACACCTAAACAAACAATGTTATTATGTAGTGGAGGACCTAAAATCGTAGAATTCATGCACTAGTTATAAGTGTTTACTATTGTCTAGTTATAAAAAAAAAATTCCTAAATGATAGCTTTGATTAAATACATCACGTAGTACCCCATTCCCATGAACTAATCTACTTATTACCCTCTAATGAAAGAAAGACAAATCCATATCATATAACTTGTAAACAAAATAATTAATTTAAGAATTAAATGATATCTCACCTCAGGATATATAATTTAAACTTTCTTTTGTCTGTTCCTTTGACATAAAATGTTTGTGCCGCCCACAACTCTGGTTAAATTGATGACAAATTAGTCAAAATGGCTATGTACTTGTTAGATGATATGATAGTTTTTCATTACCCTTGTAGTAAGTTCTTCAGTTCACTGTTGGGTTTCTTATGAAGAGAACCAAACTAGGCAACTACATAATCTTCAGGAATGATCACTATTAATTGCCAATGAGACCTACAATGAAGGGCAAATGATTAGTTGAATAATTACCATAACTTTGAAAAAAGAAAATTATATTTCCTAAGACTAACCCTTCAATGTATGGAGCCAAGCAAACACGTTTGTTGCATATTAACCTTTGTGTTCCTAGATTTTTAAATGGCTTAGGGCTCAAGAAATCCATATGCATGTGATCGACTTTGCTCCACAATCACTACATCACGAACAACAGAATATGTTGAAGAATGGATGAATGGTGATTTAAAGGATACAGTACGTGATGTTGGCGAAGAAAATATTAGAAGAGCTCATGTGTATGATTCTTTGAAGTCTGATTCAGAGGAGCAATTAAACCCATGATGACTTTTACACGATGGTCTGCAATTTTGAAATTGTCCAGTTTGAAAGCAAGAAATGGATGGACCGATAAAAGTTTCACAGAATTGTTAAAATTGTTGAGGGAGATGCTTCTAGAAAAAAAATAACGTTACCTAATCGTAACTACGAGTCAAAAAATTCTATGTCCAATGGGTTTAGAGTACAAAAAGATACATGCATGCCCAAATAATTGTGTATTATACAGAAATGAGTTTTCTGCATTAAAGGTGTGTTTAACATGTTGGTTGTCTCGATTTAAAAAGAAAGTTGATGAGAATAGTGTTGATCAAGAAATAAAAGTTCCCTCCTTTAAAGTTTTATGGTACCTTCCCATAAATCTTAGGTTGAAATGATTGTTTGCTTTTAAAGAAGATGCAAAGAACCTGACCTAGCATGCAGGTGAAAGAAAGTGTAACAATCTTCTTCGACACACAACAGATTTTCCACAATGGAAGAAAATTGATGAAATATTTCCAGAATTTGGTGTAGAGTCAAGAAATTTAAGACTTGGACTTGCTACAAATCTTATGAATGCTTATAGAAACTTAACTAGCAAGTAGAGTTTGTGGTCGATTTTGTTGATGATTTACAATCTTCCTCCTTCGTTGTGCATGAAGAAAAAAATATATAATGTTGTATGTGATCATATCTCGGCCCAGACTGTAACACCGCAATTTAGGATGTCACGGAATGATATAAATCATACACGTTTAGCAGAAAACGATTGTTGATGATAATGTACATGAACAAAAGTTTATTTTTAAATTTAAACGTGTATGTCAAATAATAATTGTTTTAAAAAAACTCAATTAACAAAAAGAAATCAAAGTTACAATGTCTTTAACATTTATTTGAAATAAAACTTAACAAAAGAAAACCTTGAATTCATCCCATTCTCTTGTCAATCTACTTCATGCTTGAAACACCTGTATTATCACCTGCTCCTGTATAACACACATGTCATATAATCATCGCATACACAACAAACACACAAACAGGGTGACCTAACCACAAACAATAATATTTATAAAGCATTGAGCAGAAAAAGGCATAACAAGTATCTTAAACATCACATCAAACCAAGAAGATATTCAAGCATGATAATCATAATCACACACCGAGCACTACACTCAACAACGAGCCAAAACTTAGGGCGAGACGTCTTTCCCATGTCCATTGAGCAGTACTGCCTCGCGCAAATGAGAGAGTGTAGCACTCAAACCCATCCTCTTCCATTGTCTCACACAAACGAAGAGAATCGTTTTCAACTGTCTCGCACAAGCGAAAGAGTCATCCATGGTTTCCTAGGTATAACAGGTAAGCCTAACAACAACAGAGAATTGACCATACATCGTCAACATATCATATGATTTTATCATACAATAACAACAACAACATTCTATTTGGTAAACAACACAACCTTTCATTTTGTAAACAATAACAACATTTTAATTGAAAAAGAGCAACAACAATTTAATTTAAAACAGCCACAACATTTTAATTGAAAAAGAGCAATAATAATTTAATTGAAAACAATAACAACATTTTAATTCAAAAGTAGGAGTACCAAATTAATTTCAAAATAGCAGCAACATTTTAATTCAAAAACAGTAGCAACAATTTAATTTAAAAACAACAATAATAATTTAATTTAAAAACAACAACAACAATTTATTTTAAAAACAACAACAGCAATTTAATTTCAAAACAGCAGCAACATTTTTAAAAATAACATCAACAATTTAATTTAAAAATAGTACCAACAATTTAATTTGAAAATAGCAATAGTAAAATTGAATTTAAACAGCAACAACAAGAATTATATTTAAACAACAACAGAAAAAAAAATGAATTTAAACAGCAACATCAATATTAAATTTAAACAACAACATCAAAAATGAATTTAAAGAGCAATATCAAGAATTATCCTTTAACCAGGAACATCATTTTATTTTTGAAACAACAACACCATTTTATTTTCATCCGAAACCCTACATGTACTAACTCAAACTCATATATTCCAAACAAAATACACAAAATCCACAATATCATGAATTCATGCAATTAAAACTTATTTTTACAAGTAAATGAAAGTTACAAGAAATGTCATAGAATGAAAGTCACAACAAATGTCATAGAAGGAAAGCTAGTTTAAATTGCCTTCTGGCATCCATGAACTTTTCTTACTATTTTGCTTATAAATTTTATCAAAACTATCCAAATGATTTGATTCTTTTTTTTTCTAAGATTCTAAACTCAATTATCTTTAATTCGATTACTAGAACATAATTTTTGAAATTATGTAGAAGTTGAAGTTTAATTTGAAATATTTCAAACAGATTTGAACAACAATGTCATTATCACACACAAACATATGTTACAATTTTACTCATAATGCTTTCTACAGATGTTCAATTGAGCTAATTCTTTTTGGATTGAAAACTAGACTTTCGTATATTTAATTTGACAACTAGTACATTATTTTTGGAGCTTTAGGTTGTTTACCTTTCAAATTCCAAAACCAGAAAGATTTCGGTGTCCACAACAACTTACTACTCTGGTGTCAACTGATTGTTTTATTTATTATGTTGTCCACGAATATCCAAATGACCTGATTCTTTTTGGGCTGGAAACTAGACTTCTGTAGCTTTAATTTGAATACTCAAACATTTTTGTTTTTAAGTTTTGAGTAAATAGCATTTTACATTGCATATGACACAATTTACAAACCTAAAGACTGAAAACTGATTCAATTAAAGCTTGAGGAAACAATGCATTCACAAGAACATTCATATACATCATGCTTTCACAAAATAACAACCATTGTCATGCCACCAAACTCATACATGATTAACCCAACCTCAAACCCCATCAAAGAAAACGTCATTTGTCACAACCCATATGAAACATCATATGATACTACAATGATAGCAGTAGAAAAACGAAAATTGCTTTCGCATTTGTGAAAGGCACATATCAAACCACCAACACCACCATTATGAAGAAGGATTTATGCACAACATTGAGCACAAACATAGAGTTATCAACAGAAGCGTGGAACAACCATTTACAAACACAAGAACAACCAAGGTTAGTCCCCTTTACTTGGAACACCAATGTTAAGGAAAATCCTAACGACCCCTTCATGCTCTCGCTGTCTTCTTATGAAGCTCTATGCCCTAAAAAATTCCCAAACATATGCCTCTTTCACCCTCACCTTTTTCAGCCGTCTATTAACCTAATTCCATCAAACCCTTAACCACCATCCCATGACAAGGCTCCAACCAATTGTGCTAGTCTTCACTTCTTGTTCATTTCATGAGTCATCAATTTCATATACTTACTTTCTCACTCCAATTTCCATTCTTTAATTCTTAATCATTTCTTTATTTTTGTTGGGTCTTACACAGACAACCGGGAAATGACATTGTTATGTGTTCGAAAAAACTTGTTACGTGTTGGCAAGTGTACCAAAACACATAAGTAATACAGTGGATAAGTCCAAAGATTGTATCCCACAAGGACTAATATGGTTTAAATTAATTGGTTAGTTGCTAATAAAGGGTGAGAATAATAGAACATTTTTTGTTGAGATAAAAAAAAATAAATTCAGAATTAAATTGTAAAGATTAAAATGAATTGGCACAATGAAAACAAAGAACTTGAGCGAGAAAAATATCATATAAAAGCTTCACTGGGATTGGGTTTCATGATCCAATTCAAAGCAAAAATACCATGCAATATTCTTTTAATCCCTACTTTAGCATTCATATCTTATCACTACTAAAAAAACTCATATTTCCTACCAATTTTGTTTTAATTTTGTTTTTGTAGGAAATACTTAGAAATTTTTTTATAAAAAAATTTTGTAGGAAATTGCTGCCAATTATTTTGCAAAATATTTTGTATAAAACACTTTTCATAACAAATTTTGTAGAGAATACTTATAGATTTTATAATTTTGTAGAAAATAATTACCTACGAAGGAATTACCTGCCAATTAACATTCTTAGAAAAAAATAGTAGAAAAAAATCTTTTCTTGCAAACTTTTTTAAGAAATTTGCAATAAAAATTCCGTGTAATGTGAAAATTTTAATAGTGAATTTAACAAGCCCTAATGTATTAGGGCAACTCTAAACTTTAATAAGAAACCTAATTTTTTACACCTTTCCTTATTAAGAGTTCGTATTAATAATCAAAATTTTGTTGTAAAGTTATCTGGATAATTATAAAAGAAGAGAACTCATGATATGAAGCTAAAATTTGCTTGTATTTAGTATTCTAGATGTCACCAACTAAGTCCAAAGCATATAAGTACAAAAAAATACCAATAACATAACAGTCAACCCACCAGCATGCCAAAGCATTATTAAGTCTTAGAATTTTTTTAATTATTTCTGTCCATTCATCTTATCACCATCAGTAGCTCTATAAATGGATTATCCCATGTTGGCTTATTCACACTACTAACTGAATAAAGAAGAGACAAGCCTTAAACTTTTAAGAAACTTATTGCACAGAAAGTCAAAACATATATTTTATTTCATCTTTTTCACATGTTTAAAAGTTTTACGATATTTTATTCATTCCCATCACAAAAGAGTTGAACTTATCATCAAGACGTAGCTCTATAAATGGATTCTCCTAGCTTCGCTTATTCACACAACTGAATTGAACAAAGAAGAGAAAAACCTTAATCTGTTTCATAGCCAGTCAAAGAAATGGCGAGTGCAATGCTTTTTGCTCTTTTCCTTTTTTCTGCCCTAACCTTCTACCCTCCTTCCACCACTGCTCAACCTGTCACGGACGGGAATGGTAACATCGTTAAAAATGGTGGCAGATTCTATATATTGCCGTCACTTATAGGGGCCCCAGGCGGCGGAATTCGACGAATCCAAACGGATAACGAATCTGTCCCTCTCTCTGTTGTGCAATCTCCCTTCCAGGACGATAGAGGGCTTCCAATTATCATTTCATCCCCGATCCTTACCGAATTTCTCCCTGAAGGTCTAGTGTTCCTTAGCTTCCAACATACTAATATCAGTGAGTGGACCGTTGTTGAGGGTCTGCCTGAAGGAACCCTTGTTAAAGTTCATGGCTACCCACATACAGTCAAAGGTTCCTTCTTTATTAAAAAAGCTGAACCTGAAACCAACTGGTATAAGCTTTTGTTCTGTAAAGGCGTCTTCTGTGGTAATGTTGCGGTTGTTAAGAATGGGAACTGGCTTTTGGCTATAACTCAGGACGAGCCATACGTGTTTCATCTTGAGCAAGTTCTACCAACATCTGCTGATGCATGAACAATCGCGCACTTTCTCCTTGTGAAAACTATATGCTTTGGGTGTAATAAACTAATGCATGGCTAAATAAAATAACCACTATTTGGTTTTTCTCACGTTCATATTTCTAGGACCACTATAGACAATTTTATCCTTTCGCTCTAAAACCAATTGTTTGGATTACCTCTTTGTTTCTATCCATCAAGACAAAAACGGTGTCTAAAATGAGAAAGGATACGTTTTACAAACTTTCCTTCATATATATTAAAACTTGATAAAATATATCGTCACAAAATTATGAAATGTATTATACAAATATTTTTTTAATAATATATATATATATATATATATATATATATATATATATATATATATACCATAATTTTTATTAAAATGTTAATTAATAAAGTTGGAGAGTAAAGTAAATAGTAGTGTCAATCAATCACTACTCTTAAAACTCTCGTATGATAATATATGTTTAAAATTTACAAATTATGTTACTTAATGTATAATTACTACATTATTATATTAAAATTATAAAGTAATTTTATTTAAAATAGAACTTGTGGAAATATTATTATTCGCTTAAAGCATTTAAGAACATAAAGAAAAATTATAAAATAATTAATGAAACATTAATTATCAATTTTCAATTTAATTGTATAACTGTTTATCAATTTTGTTTTCAAATGATTCAATATATTTAATTATTTATCATATGTAGAAGACGACATATTCAAATGGATGAGTGGAAAGTGAAAATGGCCAATTTGTTAGCGGCCTTAAAGCTTCATACTGTTGTTGACAAGGAGACCATGGATGCTATGTAGAAGGATCTCGAGACCGCGAAGGAGGACAACAATGGGCTCGATAAGAAATGCAAAATCTGGAGAAACCGATGTTTTGAGTCAGAGATGAAGGGAAAAGACAAAGTTGAAGATTTGAATACACTACTGGCCGATGAGAAAAGCCCTAAGGAAAGCGCCGAGGCCGAATCACTGAAATATCAAAAAATCGTGCTTGTCAAGCATAACAACGGTTTCTTAAAAGCTTTTAGGCAAGCCGAGTTTTTCTTCTGAGTAGGTATCGGCCAATGACGAGAGGTTTGACGTGAACAAAGATATCTTTCGAAGTGCTCTAATGGACATAGACGAAATTGCCGACGCAAAGGCTAACGCTACCCACGAGGACGTTGAAAATGATGCCGATGAGGATAACCGGCTGCCTTCTTCTGCTGCTACCCTGGTCAAGAACCCTCTTTCCAGGCCGAACACCTTTCTACTTTTATTTTTATTCTACTATTCATGTGGATTCAAATTTTGCGTGATGACAGTTTACAAACGAAAAATATAATATAACTATTTCTTTATTCTTATTCTTTATTTTATAATGCAGCTTAGAAATGATTATTGATTATTTTAAAATAAAAGATAATGATATATTAATTATGATAAATTATATTAAATCACGTCAGAAAAAAAAAATAAAAATAAAAATCATGTAATTATTTTTCTTTACAAATTGCTGGGTGTGATTAATAATATATGTATGAGTTACAAAGATTTTTGTTTTTGTTTTTTGTTTTTTTAAGGTAGGTTTTAGTTTTATTTTTTCATATATATTTATATCTATATATATTTATATCTATAGGAAATTGCAGCCTTAGTGAATAGTTGTTTGCCGAAAAGAATACATATTTTTGGTATTTGCATGTTGTGGTTTCTTTCGCAGCCGAACTTACATACCCTATATAAAATATAAAATGTGTGTATTAAATGTAAGGTGTAGCTTTCATTTTTCTTGTACGTAATGGCAATTTCTGTTGGATAATATATAAAGGATCGAGATTTTGTTTTCCGTAAAACACAGCAAAAAGGCTTTATGGGTGGTGTTTCCAATGTTTTATGTTTTGCCAGATAAAGTGGGGTTCACATCCTTTATTTCATCAATAATGCCAATGAAAATTTTAGTTAATAAATTTTAGTGGCACGTCTTACTTATTTGGCATGTGTATAGTATTACGTGTAACATCATACTAATTAAATAAAATATCGCATGATTTATAATATCTAAAAAGTACGAGATTTAAAGTATAAAGGAAAAAAATCATTCAAATATATCAAAAGAAAACAAAAGTACTACACAATACCAGGAACAAATTTAAAGTTCACAGTTATCCAAAAGAATTTATTCATAAGCAAGGGATTACAAAACTACACAAGTCCTCCAAACATGAGTTCAACAGTGAGCTCAACATCCACACATGACCACTACGTTGCAGCATTTTCATCATCACTGTGATTACCAGGGGTTCCCATATTTGTTGACACCAAAGAATTCGTGATCATTGCAAAAAGGAAAAAACCACACAAGAAGGCAAACACAAACAAAAGGGTACGCTAGAGTAAAAAAATCTTTATCATACAATTTAGCATGCAATTGAAAAGCAAGTACACATCAATCATCCAAGCATGTGATAGCAAACAAGCAAGACTCTAAGACTCAATTTATCTAGATACATATAATCGGTCAGATTCACTTGATGCTTGTAGTTGTGGTGGCCTCTACTGCTTTACAGAGTCATTGCCAATGGATTTCACCCTACCACGCACAAGGTTAGCATTCAAACATCTAAGGCCACTATCTTGCCAAAATCTAGGGCCTCCTACTACTCTCACCACTTGAGTCAGTCTGCTCTACGTGAGACTAACTGACTCTTTAGAGTTTCAGGATGCAATCCTTACTTGAATCCTTACCTAATTATATACACTAAGGCACCACCATGAAACCTTACCAAGAGGTTCATGGAATTATGTCCATCACATACGGTACCACCATGAGATCTCACAAGGAGGTTCATGGAATTTTGTCCATCACACCCAAGACCACCATGAACCGCGTCTTGAAGCTAGTCCACTCCACCTGTTCATCTCGGGTTTGCATCTGTTGTTGCATACCCGCCCACTAATACTCAGCATCACCATTCAGGAGGTAGGTGGCAAACAGGAGTTTCTGCTCATCTGCGCAACTCATCACCGTGAATATCTTCTCACACTTGCGAAGCCAGGCCTCTGCTTCATCAGGAGATACTTTGTCAGTAAACTCGGCTGGCTTGTGGCACCCTAACTGGTGCCATTGCCGCCCTACACTGCGCTGCCACCGGTGTTTGCATCGCATCCACCATCCGATGAATGGCCTCCGTGATGTCATCAACACCACTATTCCTCCTCCTCCTGTTAGCAACCATAGCCTAGATACGCCACATTACAACTGTTAAAACCAATTCACTTAGTTAACAAAACCACTAATATCTTTCTTACATACAACTAAATCACACACACAATCAAACGGTAAGCTCACTTCCCAAAAGCCCCAAAATATTTTAAAAATATTTTCAAAACATTTGCTCTGATACCAATTGTAACATCCTTAAGGAATATTACTAATTTTTAATAAATAAAATTACAATTAATATAAATACTGCATTGATTATAACTATTTCCCAAAAACACGGGAAATTTAAAACTATAAATGGTACCATGCATAGTCCGAATGTACAATATCGTGAAATAGAAATGTTATTAAAACTCATCATAAAAAATATTTACATCAAAATAAAAACTATAAAGTTCCTTTCAAAATCCCAAGTAGCCCATGCTCTCCGTCTCTAAGTATCTCTTGGCTCACCTGTCACATCATCTGCTCCCGGATAACAAATTATTCGATCATCGCCAAACACACATAGATAGGGTGAGCTATACACAATAATAATATGAACAGATATATGAAATAAATATGTTATCCCCAACCCAAAAATACATAATTAAAATCCTCATACTTTCCAAATCACCCAACCATGACTTCATAGTCCTTCATGAGTCATATGCATGAACTAGGTCTTGGGACTTCCCTGTGCTCCCAAGAAACTAAGTCATTCGTGGTTCAACCCTATGAGCCTATCCTGCTAATAGTCCTGCCCTACAGACTCCCCGCCTGTAGTATAAACATCCAAGTCTCATAACTTGGACCCTGGCACGCACGCAATCACCATATTATGGACTCCTGGCCCAATAGTAGTCGACGGGAACATCACAGTTCGTTGCCCATCGTGCGCCTGACACATGCAATCACCATACTAAGGACTCTTTGCCCATTAATAGCCGACAGAAACTCAACCAGTTCCATGCCCATCATGTGTCCAACCACCGAGCACATCCCAGACCCCTAGTGGACTTAGTCCTTCAAGCCCAAACATCACACCACATGCATATACAACCTAACCGTGGTATAAACATCCAAAACACACTCACAAGCACAAAGAAACATAGTAATCCGCATAAACTCGCTTAAGCTAGGGACCTCTCACCCAAGCTAGACCCTCAGTCTTGCTTAGGCTAATCCACCTCACCTGTAAATCAGCAACAAAAGCACGTCATCTCGCTTAGGCGAGATCCCCTCGCCTAGGCGAGATCGTCTCTCGCCCAAACACCCATTTCAATCTCGCTTAGGCTAAAATACAAGCAAAGCACCACACATGACCAAGACATCTCGCTTAGGCGAGACGCTGGTTCGCTCAAAATCCATAAGCTCCTCGCCTGGACAAGAAGTCGCGCTCAACACGCGCAACTTCATCACAACCTCGCTTAGGCGAGTGTCTCTCGCCTGAGCGAGAAGCAAGTCGCTCAACTCTAATACTGGGTCGCCTAGGCGGGATAGGCGAACCAACACCCAACACAAAACCATGCAACTCTCGCCTAGGCGAGAAGGAGTCGCTTGGGCGAAACCTACAGAGTTTCGCCATTGCTAGCGCACCAAAAACACAACACCAATACCAATTTACAATACCTTCAGGTTTCATTCAATATGTACCATCAATCAAACTCTAAAAACACATTTCACACAAGCTTAAATTCCCAAAACGCATAAAATAACCATGATTCAACAACAGTACCCGAAACCCTCATCACATTGCTTATTTCGTACCCAAAAGACTTGGCACCCACATTCTCTTCCAAATTCTCAATTGCAGTATACTTTATACCAAAAACCACAACACATAAAATCCCAATTGAGAATAAAATGCAGGAATACAAACCAAATAAAAATGCACATAATTCAACACCCCTAACCTGGAATGAGTGCTCAACAATTGTCAAGACAGAACCCCCTTGATTCAAAATCCTTTCTTGCTTCAACCCTTGCACCCCCCCAAACTCAATTCACCCTCTAAAACCCGTGCTCCTCTCAAAAGTCAATTCCCAACACTGCCAAAACTCTTCTTTTCCCTTAAAATGGCCTTTTATAGGTGTCTTAATTAAGGGTTTAAATGGTAAAACGAAAAAATGGGTTTAATTATGTTTTTAATTTCTTATTCATTGTTCACTAAGGTTTTTCATCCCTTTTGGCTACTTCTCCCTCTGATTTTTACCTTTGCCCTTTCAACTCCACTCTAAGCTAGAATTAGCAAAAATAAAGCCTTCTTTATACCCAACAAGGTTTGGACCCATGACCTTCCACTCACAATGCTACAACACAACCACTATGCCAATTCACATTTTGTGATATACATAAATCAACATAAGTTTACAATACAAATCACATCATCATACTTATCTTTAAATCAATAATAAAACAACAACACATAATTGGCATACATAGGACTCGAACCTAAGTCCTCTCACACAATTAAAGTACTATCAACCATATGAGCTAGAACTTTTCCACACCACCCTATTAAATAATTAATGTCATAAAGGCGCTTCCTACCCGCATTTATTAATTAATTAAATATTTAGTTAATTAATTTTCATGGGTCTTACATGAGTGGCTTTCGCTTAGGCGAGCCCTCGAAACAAAGAGGGGGATGGGTTGTTGTTGTTCTCGCTCAAGCGAGAGCTCATCGCTTAAACGAGATTTTTGAATTTTGAACAATCACCTAGCTCGCTTGGGCGAGTTCAGCAGAACTCACCTGCTCTGATACGTGCAACCAACAGATTCAATAAAAAAAAGCACACCATACATTATTTACACCATTACAACACCATACAAGCCTTTAAGAACACAAAATAGTCAAACAACAGGCAAGAATAACTTAAAAGCATGAAACCCTAGCTTCCCTTACCTTGGTTAAACGCTAACGTGAGTAGAATAAGGTCCCTAGCGAGCTAACACCTAAACAGTAGCAGCTTACAAAGCTGAAAACAGAATGTTCGTGAACAAAGATGAGACTACGATGGGGAACAACGTGGAAATCAAAACTTGGAAACAGAAAGGAGCACGAGAGAGCTTGAGATTCAAGTCCTGCTTACTTGGTGAGGTAGTGTTTAGTAGATTCGGAGGGGGGAAAACTATGTCCTAGTAGAGCTCGTTGCTTCAGTAATGGAAGGGCGAAAGGTTCCTGTTTTGTGAGAATGGGGCAGAGTGAGGGGGGTTAGGGCTGGAAAAGGGTTTTGGGACACCTTATAGGCTGGCCTTAGGCCTACTAGATAAGGTTAGGCACTTAAACACTAGGGACAGAAAAAGTGGGCCTTACATTATGTATTTGTGCTGTAGTTTTCTTTATATGTATTGTTGTATAGTTTTTTCTATACAAAATTAAATGAAGTATGTGTTGGTGTTGTATATAATTTCGGGTATCAATACGGGTTGGTTCACTATGAGCTAAAAAATTGATAGGTTAGTGAATCGATTCATCGGTGAGTTAGAAATTTTGCAATCTGTTTTGATTCATTACAGGTTGGTGGGTTAGTGACTTTGTTCATTTATGATTTTTTTTTCTATTGCAATTTATTTTACATATTTATTGATATGATTTATTTTTATAATAGTGGAATTAAAGTGTTCACCTAATTCTCAAAACATTATTTCAAAGGTAGTAGTTCAAAATTAAAGTATCAACATATATAAATGATAAACAAATAAATTAAACATTCAAACTATTCAAATATTATTGAAGAATATCAAATTGTGAACCAATATAATTAGAAGTAGTAAATAATTATAAAAGTAATAAAATTTGAAAAACAAATTAATATTATTTTTGTTGGTAGATTGTGATCAACTAACCCACCTTCAATCCGACTCGAATCCATTTAACACGTGTATTAAGTGAGTCAAATTAAGTTAAACCCACTTTAGAAAAAAAAAATAAAACCTTCTCAATCCAACTCGCTTGAACCCGTAGTGAGCCAGATTAGCTCACAGATTAAAATCTATTTTGATTATGTAGAATGTATTATAAAATAATAAAAATATGTATGTATAATTTTATATATATATATATATATTAATGTTATGTTTGTGATTTATTTTTAAAAGTTAAATGAATGTTGGTAATTATTGTTTGGAATTTTTTTTTTATAAAAAGGAAGCAGCTGTAATAGATGATGCTAAAATAATTTTATTATATTGCATAAAAAGGAAATTCTGTGATTTAGGTCTTGAAACTGCAAAATTAAATTCCAGTAGCACGTTTTGGTGTATTAAATATTATATATTTTTTAATTTCTCGTGATAAAAAAGAGGACAAGTAGCAACATCATATTCATCATACCAGAATAGTTAATTTTTATGAAATTTAACAATAAGTTTGAGATAATTCAAGATTTAGTTTAAATTAATTTGACATATATCTTGTTATATTTTTGGATCTAATAAATTGATTTAACATATATTTTATGATATTTTTATACCTACTAACTAATTTAATATTTTTCATTTAGAAACATTTTATTAGTAGTTAAGATGTGGTGATTTGTAACACATTTAAATAATACTTTGTCATATTATTTTGTTTCAAGAAAATAATAATTATTAAAAAGTCAAAGTAATAATTTATTATCTTCTAAAATAATTTTAAATGAAAAATAATTAAAAACATTTGTTATAAAATTAATAAAAAATAATTAATAAATGTATTTTACAATTTTTAAACATTTTAAAAAGTATTTCAATTTTATTTTGGGTTTAAACCTTCAATAAGTCTTAAACGATAATTAAAAAGTGATATTTTTATGGCATTTTTTAATTGTAAATATATAATTAAAATATTATAAAATAAGAATAAATTTTGTAGTAGTTTTAATACAAGCGTTTATGTAATTTTAGCGATTGTTATCTTTGTCAGAAATTTGATTTTTGACCACTTATTAGAATAAGGTTGTCAAATACTTTTCTATAATAGAAAATTTTTCAATTATTTTTATTCGTTTAAAATATGGTTAAACATGTTTTTAGCATGAATCTTGACATGAAATTGAAATTTGTATCTTTCTGAAACTTTGATACATTTTAGTGTTCAAACTTTACAAGTAAATGAATATAATACTTTTAACCAAATTATGGTAAATTTGTATGACATGTCAAACTTTCTCAACTAACATTGCAGTAAGAACGTATTAATCGGTGTAAACAACTCAAATGCTAGCATAAAAAGTGTTTGACATATAAAAAAAAAATTTAACATAATTTGATTAAAACAACTATATCCATTCATTTTTCAAGTTTGAAAATCAAAATGCGTCAAAGTTTCAATTAAGGACGAATTTCAATTTCATGTCAAAGTTTAGAAACTAAAAAAATATTTAACCCTTTAAATATTTAAAGAATAAAAAAAGTTTATAAAATAATTAATGAAATATTAAGTAATAATAATATTTAATTTAATTTTAGACTATTTATCAATTTTATAAGCAATTATAATTTAACATTTTACACGAATAGATTAACTTGTTAACACATTGTACTCCCTCACAATCTGAATTGAAAAATAATATTAAATAAATCACTATTGTAACACCATCTATTAACAACAGCTATTGAAAGCCTTAGAAGACAACTTTCAAACCGTCATTGCTAAGGTCATCATTAAAAGTAACTCATAATAATGATGGTTTGAAGAAACCATCGTCAATATTACAGTATTCCACAACATTTCAAAAGTTGTTATTGAAATCGCTTTTTGCTTCAAATTGTACTAGAACTCACTGCCAATAACGACGATGGTTTTGTTCATAACCGTCGTGGATGTTCTCAAATTAACGAAGATTTGGGTAATAACCGTCATTAATATTCTTTTTTTAAAACACCAAGTTTGTTTTTGTCTTAACTTGAACTTGTATTTCAAAAAAGCATTCAACACAATTTGAATACAAACAAACAATGTCAACACAGTTCCAATCCAGGTAGTTTTAACAAAGTTACAAATAACTTATAATATGACAAAATAAGTCTAAACTTCTAAGTTTGCCTAAACCTAACTTTCACTAACTCTAGATAAAAAGTATTTCGCCCAGGTTTGTTGAACATAAGATATTCCTCCTGAATCCATCGGACTTAGGTCATTGAATTTCTGCAAAAATGTAGGAGAATTATTAGCAATACATATGTAAATTAGTTCAAGTTAAAATTAGTACATGAAATAGGTTAGTATGACATAGTAGCCACACTCAAAGCTCCCAGTTTGTTTATTACACTACACTTATAGTAATTGTATTTAATTATAAATACACATGACAATACTAAAGTAAATGAATGACATATAACGTATAAGTACCCGAAGGGAAATCCTGTAAGAACCATGGAAATTAATTAATTAAATAATTAATTAATTAATAAATGTGGGTAGTGGGAGCCTTTAAGACATTAAATATTGATTAGTGTGATGTGGAAATGTACTAACTTAATTAGTTGAGAGTACTTTGATTGGGTGAGAGGACTTGGGTTCAAGTCCTATGTATGCCATTTTTGTGTTTTTTTTATTATTATTTATTTTAATAATATGAATGAATATGTTGAGTGCTCACATAATTATACAATTATGTGAATTATCACTAAAGATGAGTGGGTTGGATGGTGGTGTATTGAATTGGTGTTAGTATGGTCATGGGTTTAAACCTTGGTGAGCCAGATTTAACTTTTTTTGCTTAAAATTAGTTTTGGGCTGAATATGAAAGGGTGGAGAAAACCCTAGCAGAAGGGGCAGTGGTTGAAAAACAATCAACTAATGGCCCTTGAATAACAATTAAATCCACAATAAAATCAGTTTTCGTTTTTTTGCATTAACCTACATTCAGGCACCCTTTAAAAGGTAAATTCAGGTGAAAATAGGGGTTTTGGCATCTGTGATTATGGCCTGGGCAAAGGAATACGAAAATTAGAGTGAATTGTGAGGTCTGAGGAAATTGAGAGCTGAGTTGGGAAAGAATCAAAGAGAGGCATTGGTTTTCAAGGGGAGACGCATAATTCAAACACTAAGCAAAGGAAAATCTCAAGTTAGGGGAGCTGAACCCGAAACGCTGTGTTAATTGAATTGTCCTGCATGATTTTGATGAAGCTATGCCTGAATTTCGTGTTGTACATGAGGGAATTAGGGGTTGTGGGTTTTGGGTACTGTTTTATTGAAATGTTGACCTAAATCTATTAATATATTGGGGATATGCATTGTATATGCTGTGGTTATGTGAACTTGGGGTTGTTGGAGCTTATATTGGGTTTAAAATTATGTTCAGATATTTGGTGCAATGTTTTCAAACTGTTTTAGTATGGATTGAAGTGTGAATTGGTCATGGTTGTTGGAGTTGCGTGCGTAAACAGGGTAGGAGTCTGCATTTCTCGCTCAGGCGAGCCAGGCTCGCCTAGGCGAGATTAGTAGAAACTCGAATATTGTTGTTGCTCGAGCATTTCGCTCAGGCGAAGAAATATGGTTATGGGCGACAGACCATCTCGCTTAGGCGAGTGGATCTCGCCCAGGCGAGAATCCGTGAGTGTCAGATGTTGTGCTAGGGGTCTCTCTCACTCAGGCTCGAAGTTCGAATTGTTTGGCGATGGAGTATCTCGCTCAGGCGATAGTCCTTCGCCTAAGCGAGAAATCGAGGGAGGTTTTGCTGTTAAGTTTAACTCGTCGCCTAGACGAGAGATTTTGGCCTCTGAGCGAAAGGTGGTCTCGCCCAAGCGAGCAAGGCTCACCCAAGCGAGAGTGCAAGGTTTGTTTGTGCGTGGTGCTCGCTAAGGCGAGGTAACCTAGCCTAAGTGAGATGAACTAGAGTGCTTAGGCGAAAACTGGAAGTTTAAGCAAAGGATGGATAGATTGTGTGTTAAAAGGCAATCAATTTTGCGGCATTGGATTGATTGGTGTTTGAATGGTGATGCGTGGTCTATAAGGCTTCTAAAGATATCTCAAGGATGGGCTTGCTGGTGTTCCTTGGGTTGTGGCCCGGAACATATCCTTGAGTTATGGCTCGGGATAGGGGTTAAGCACGTGGCATTCTATGGGTTGTGGCCCAAAATGACTTCCTTTGAGTTGTGGCTCGGGATAGCGGATGAACACGAGAAACTCTTGAGTTGTGGCTCGGGTTGGCGAGTGTTGCTGGTGTGAGTGTGCTGGTTGTGGCCAGTACGGATGGGTCCAGATGGATTTCCCTCCTCAGTGATTTTGCTGACGAGTTTGGTAGTCCTAGGACGTTACAGACTATGTTCGTATTTGGGAACTCCACCTGGCGTTACGGTGTGTGATCCGTAGCATAGTTTCTCGCACGTGCTCTATCGATTGTGGCCGATAGGTGTGGCAACAAGACGCCTTGAGATACTCACTAGAAGATGTAGAACACTGCTAGCATGGTTGTGGCCATGTGGGAGGAAGGGAATGAGTTCCTTGATGTGCATTGATATTACATGGTTGTGGCCATGTGGAAGGAAGGGAACGAGTTTCCTTGATGTGCTTTGATATCACATGGTTGTGGCCATGTGGAAGGAAGGGAACGAGTTTCCTTGATGTGCATTGATATTACATGATTGTGGCCATGTGGAAGAAGAGTTTCTATTGATGTGTTTTGTTATATGTAAATGATTGATATATGTATGTGTTGATTATATTAGCTCACCCTATCTGCTTGTGGTTAGCGATGATCGTGTACGCGGTACATGGGAGCAGATGATATTGTAGGTGGTCCTGGTGAGGCCTAGCTACGGAGCGGGGATAGCTTGGGAGTTTTATGTTTTAAGTTTAAGTTTTATAACCTTGGATTGGAATAAATTGTAAAGGCTTATGGCTTGTTTGATAAATTTTCCAGTTTTGTAATTATGGTTTGCTTTTCTTTTGAGAACTTTAATTTTATAAATAAAGTTTTAAATTCCCTGAGTTTGGGAAATGATGTTTTATTAAATGAGGTTAATTATATTTCTTTGTTTATTATTTAAATCCGTAATATCCTGTCGGGATGTTACAAATCCAAGTGACCCTTTTAGTATTGGCAGTCGATCTACCACTCAATATACTTTGTCCATTAAAAGAACTGAAGTTAAAATTATCAATGTTAGAAAATATGACATTATACCCATCGGACAAAGTATTTTTTTTGCCTCATAAATTCGATCAGGTAATGTATTACTTTAAGGAAGCATTTCCTTCAACAACTAAAGCAATTCTGTGAAACTTTTATCAGTGCACCCATTCAATGCCTTCAAATTGATCAACCTTAACACTGCTGATAATCGTGTGAAGTTAGTTGAATCAAGATATAATGGGGTCTCTGCATTTGTAGTCATATTTTCATACACAGCTTTAGCAAATGTTTGTACTCCAACATCACAAATCATGTCCTCTAATCTATCTTCCATTGTTGATTCCACAAATCGATGTTCTTCAACCAGAGTTTGAGTCTCTACCAATTCACCATGCCACATCCATGTTGTATAATTCTTTATAAATCCATCACATAAATGATGTTCTCTAATCTTGACCACATCCAATATTCTTCCATTCAAACAATTTACACAAGGACACCTCATCTTTCCTCTATTTTTAGCACTATCACCATGACATTGAGAAAATTCTATAAACTCCTCGACCCCTATCATAATCATCACTTATACGTGATAGATTAATCCAGCTACGATCCATCATTATTCTGCAACGAGAAATAATTCCAACTAAATACAAATAATAATTATCGAGGGTCGGACACCCCCAAACTCAATACCAACACGTTCATCAAGACACATATTCATAATATTGACAATTCCAACACTAACTATAGATATGTGTTTTATTGAATATTATGAATAGGTCTCTTGTTAAACGTGTTGGTATTGAATATTATGAATAAGACTAAGTTAAAACAAATTAAAAAATAACTTACCTTTGGAAATTTAGAATGCTACCACGAGGAATCGAGCTCAAAGAAATGAGGGAGGGAGGAGCAATAAACTAGAAGCAGTGGTGGTCGTAGCTTCGCGAAAAGAATCGACTAGTGGTGGCGATTCGAGCAACAGGGGTGGGCTTCGCGACACAAGCAACTATAGGCCTCGCGATGCAACCAGTGGTGGCAACTAGAGCAGAGTTGGGGTGCGATAAGGGGACAGGATGGCGAATCACATTGGTGGTGGCAGCTTCGCAGATGGCAGCACCTAAACCAGTGGAACCTTTGACGGTGTCAGTGTCTCACCCAACGACAACTTCGACGGTGGCAGTGAAAACCCAACGACAACGCTCCAAGGGGGAAGGCCCTCACCCAACGACAACAATAAACGGTGGCACCAGCAAGTTTGACGGTGGCGGTGCGCAAACGGTGTAGATGGTGGACTAAGTCACAAAGAGAAAATAGTAAAGAGAAAAGTGAAACTGTTTCTTTAACCCTCAAACGCATTTCCACGACGATTAAAAGAGAGATCATCGTCATTATTAAAAAAATATTGACAAGCATCAATAAAGTCGTCATTGATGTTGTAGAGAGCCAAAATAACGATGGCTATGTGTAATGTCGTCAATTTGCATCATGTTATTTATGTTTCTACCACCACATTCCTTTCTACTACACCTGCGTGGCAACCGTCGTGGAATAGTGTTTTTGCACTAGTAAATGTTATTATCCTCATAATATTTTGTAATATCTACATATTATTCTTATAATAAATACAATTATAATATATCACAAAATATTACACTATAATTATGAGCATAATATGTCATCAATCTCCTTAAATATGATAATTAACACGTATATGGAAATAATAAATCAAAATATTCGCCAATTGATTTTATTTGTAAATTCATTACCTTTACATTTTTTTATCGGGTTAAATATGTTTGTGGTCCCTCAAGTTTAAGTGATTTTTGGAATTAGTCCCTCATCAAAACTTTATACCAATTTAGTCCTTCATCTTTCAAAATGCGTGAATTTAGTCCTTTTAACCAAATTTT
>Ga0209589_1002250_pt1 | contig 33263 bp, 22 predicted proteins | sample CowpeawhiteBW_FD_187525 | JGI IMG/M metagenome (GOLD analysis project Ga0209589, IMG submission 187525) | Root nodule microbial communities of legume samples collected from California USA - Cow pea white BW (SPAdes) (version 2) | ecosystem: Host-associated > Plants > Roots > Nodule | place: USA...
TATATATATATATATATATATATATATGTATATATATATATATGTATATATATATATATATATATATATACATATATATATATATATGTATATATATATAAGGGTACTTTTGTGAATTAAAGTTTAGCAGGTATGAGTATTCACGGGTACGGATACTATGATATCCGTACCCGTCCCGTTAACATGTGGGTATTAAAAATACTCGTATCCACGAATAGCGGGTATCCATTTTTAATATTTGTTTCCTACCCGTTGCGGGTTTTATCCACGGATACTCGCGGGTACGAATTTTTTTGACATCCCTAAGCAGGGGTGTAAAACCACACGTCGTTTTTCTCTTTCATTTATTTCCATCTTCATCTTCATTTTTCTTAATTTTTTTTTCTCTACCTTCTCTCCAATTCTTTTTCCCATATTTCATCTCTTTAAAAATTTGATCACATCTTTATGATTAAAGCTAAAAATCAATTCTAACCAATAACATTTTTATATAAAATAAGTTTCTATTACTCTAAAGATTTTTTATTATTTTCTTTTTATTCTTATGATTTTGTTACCAATTTTGGCGAGGTCAGTGATGAAAAATGAACTTCTCAAAAATAATTCAACTTATATTAAAATCTGATTATATTTGAATACTTCGTTTTAGGTTCCTAGATTTTGATTAAGTTTTGCTTAAGTTGGATCTTTCTTTAGAATAAGGGATTACGAGTGAGAAAAACTATTTATATTTTTGACAGAGCCTGAGAATAGATGATTTGAATCTGAATATGATGTGATCATAATATCTAGAGTTTTATACAGGTTGTGTGTAGCTTGAACTTGTTATTTTGTTTGAGCTCGATATGAGAGTTGTGTAGTTTGAATTAAATGTATTTTGTGTTATCACTGTTTTTTAGTTAGATTAATGCATTTGAGATAAATTGGTTAAAGATGTTTATTGTTAGTTTATGAGCTTGATAGGAAAAACATATATAATGAGTTTGAATGACTAAAACTTGAATTAAAATGAGTGATGGATGATGTTTGAGAAAATTATATATTCTATTGATCATTTTGAACATTTTGAAAGTCGTATTTGATGAAGTAAATTTGAATAAAGCAGGTGAAATTCATTTGCCCTAGTGCATGACTTTGGCTTTATGATATTTTTGGTCAAGTGAAAGATTTTCTTTTGGTATCTCGGCCTTCTATGAGGCAATGATCAAGCTCAGGTTTTCCTTTGCTATATCGTCCCTCTGCGAGGCAATGGTCGAGCTTAAGTTTTCCTTTGGTATCTCGGCCCTCTGCGAGGCAATGGTCGACCCCAGGTTTTCTTTTGATATCCAAGCCCTCTGCGAGGCAATGGTCGAGCCCAATTTTTCTTTTGGTATATCGGCCTTCTGCGAAGTAATGGTCGAGCTCAGGTTTTCTTTTGGTATCTCAGCCTTCTGCGAGACAATGGTCGAGCCCAGGTTTTCTTTTGGTATCTTGGCCCTTTGTGAGGCAATGGTCGAGCCCAATTTTTCTTTTGATATATCGGCCCTCTATGAGGCAATGGTCGAGTTCAGGTTTTCTTTTGGTATCTCGGCCCTCTACGAGGCAATGGTCGAGCCCAGGTTTTTTTTTGGTAACTTGGCCCTCTACGAGGCAATGGTCAAGCCCAGGTTTTCCTTTGGTATATCGTCCCTCTGCGAGGCAATGGTCGAGCTCAGGTTTTCTTTTGGTATCTCGACCCACTGCGAGGCAATGGTTGAGCCCAGATTTTCTTTTGGTATCTCGGCCCTTTGCGAGGCAATGGTCCAGCCCAAGTTTTCTTTTGATATATCGGCCCTCTACGAGGCAATGGTCGAGTTCAGGTTTTCTTTTGGTATCTCGGCCCTCTACGAGGCAATGGTCCAGTTCAGGTTTTCTTTTGGTATCTCGGCCCTCTGCCAGCCAATGGTCAAGCCCAGATTTTCTTTTGGTATATCGACCCTCTACTAGGCAATGGTCGAGCTCATGGTTTCCTTTGGTATCTCGGCCCTCTACGAGGCATGGTCGAGCCCAGGTTTTCTTTGGTATCTCGGCCCTCTGCGAGGCAATGGTTGAGCCCAGGTTTTCTTTTGATATATCGGCCCTCTGTGAGAAAATGGTCCAGTTCAGGTTTTCTTTGGGTATCTCGACCCTCTTCGAGGCAATGGTCGTGTTCAGGTTTTCTTTTGGTATCTCGACCCTCTACGAGGCAATGGTTGAGCTCAGGTTTTCTTTTGGTATCTCGACCCACTGCGAGGCAATGGTTAAGCCCAGATTTTCTTTTGGTATCTCAGCCCTTTGTGAGGCAATGGTCCAACCCAGGTTTTCTTTTGATATATCGGCCCTCTACGAGGCAATCGTCGAGTTCAAGTTTTCTTTTAGTATGTCGGCCCTCTACGAGGCAATGGTCCAGTTCAGGTTTTCTTTTGGTATCTCGGCCCTCTGCCAGCCAATGGTCGAGCCCAGATTTTCTTTTGGTATATCGGCCCTCTGCTAGGCAATGGTTGAGCTCAAGGTTGCCTTTGGTATTTCGGCCCTCTACGAGGCATGGTCGAGCCCAGGTTTTCTTTGGTATCTCGGCCCTCTGCGAGGCAATGGTTGAGCCCAGGTTTTCCTTTGATATATCGGCCCTCTGCAAGGAAATGGTCCAGTTCATGTTTTCTTTGGGTATCTCGGCCCTCTTCGAGGCAATGGTCGTGTTTAGGTTTTCTTTTGGTATCTCGACCCTCTACGAGGCAATGGTTGAGCCCAGGTTTTCTTTCGGTATCTCGGCCCTCTACGAGTCAATGGTCGAGCCCAAGTTTTCTTTTGATATATCGGTCCTTTGAGACGCAATGGTCGAGTTCAGGTTTTCTTTTGGTATATCGGTCCTCTGCGAGGCAATGATCGAACTCGGGTTTTCTTTTGGTATCTCGGCCCTCTACGAGACAATGGTCGAGCCCAAGGTTTCTTTTGGTTTCTCGGCCCTCTGCGAGGCAATGGTCGACCCTAGGTTTTCTTTTGGTATCTCGGCCCTCTGCGAGGCAGTGGTCGAGCCCAGGTTTTCTTTTGGTATCTCGGCTCTTTGCAAGCCAATGGTCGAGCCCAAGTTTTCTTTTGATATGTCAGCTCTCTGCGAGGCAATGGTCAAGCTCAGGTTTTCTATTGGTATCTCAGCCCTCTGCGAGGCAATGGTCAAGCCCATGTTTTCTTTTGGTTTCTTGGCCCTCTACGAGGCAAGGGTCGAGCCCAGGTTTTCTTTTGATGTATCTTTCCTATGCGAGGCAATGGTCGAGTTCAAGTTTTCTTTTCGTATATCGGCCCTTTACGAGGCAATGGTCGAGTTCATGTTTTCTTTTGGTATCTCGGCCCTCTACGAGGCAATGGTCGAGCCCAAGTTTTCTTTTTGTATCTTGGCCCTTTGCGAGGCAATGGTCGAGCCTAGGTTTTCTTTTGATATATCGGCCCTCTGCAAGGCAATGGTTGAGCTCAAGTTTCCTTTTGGTACCTCGGCCCTCTGTGAGGCAATGGTTGAGCGCAGATTTTCTTTTGATATATCGACCCTGTACGAGGCAATGGTTGAGTTCAAGTTTTCTTTTGGTATCTCGGCCCTCTGTGAGGAAATGGTTGACCCTAGGTTTTCTTTTGGTATATCGACCCTTTATGAGGCAATGGTCGAGCCCATATTTTCTTTTGGTATATCGGCCCTCTACGAGGCAATGGTCGAGTTCAGGTTTTCTTTTGGTATCTCGGCCCTCTGTGAGGCAATGGTCGAGCCTAGGTTTTCTTTTGTTATATCGGCCCTTTATGAGGCAATCGTCGAGTGCAGGTTTTCTTTTGTTATATTGACCCTCTGCGAGGCACTGGTCAGGTTCAGGTTTTCTTTTGATATATGGGCCCTCTACGATGCAATGGTCGAGTTCAGGTTTTCTTTTGGCATATAGGCCCTCTGTGAGGCAATGGTCGACTTCTCTTTTTTTCATTTTTGAAACTCGAACAAAATTAGTGTTTTTATCTTTACTTATCTTTTACTATGATAATATGAAATTTTCACTTTCATAATATCTAGTTAAATCTAAGTAAAGAGGGGCAGTTGTCAACACCCAATTTCGTCCGCGTAAATGCATTTGTTTATTTAAAATAATAATAATAATAATAAAATAATATATAAATTAATAATAATAAATAATAATAAAATAAAATAAAAATATGTTTTGATTGATGGTAGTTTTTTTTAACTTTAATTCTACCATGGGAAAGAAGAAAAAAAAAGAAGAAAAAACAAGAGAAGGGAGAATCTAATTTATTTTTAATTATCACACGCTTTTCATGAGCCTAAATGTTTTGTACATATTTTCACCCCACTGTTTTCTATTTACACTCTTCACAAGACATGTTAGAAAAGGACGTTTCATAGTTTCTGTATAATATTAGGAGCAATATTTTTTTATAATAATTTGAATAAATATCTTGCATTTACACTTATGTGGTGTGTCTCTTTGCGTTGTCAGTATGGGAAGGTATTATTTTAATTAGAAGCAAATATTTCCGATAATAATGCTTTTAGAGAATGGTACGATTTTAATAGTTAGAAGAGAATATTACTGGTAATAATTAGAATCAATTATATGAATAATATGTTATGATTTGATCATGATCTTCATGTACCGGAAAATATATGATTCTAGTAATTACAAGCAATATTTCGTTAATAATTATAATCAATATTGTGGATATTATGCAACGATTTAATTGCTATAATATGTTTCATCAGGACTAATTCCTTCCTCATATATTTTATTAATAATCAAAGACTAGGATTTTAGTGGTACCCAAGGTGCCTATATAAGCACAAGAACTTCTCCAATGCAGGACAGGGAAAAAAATTAGAAAACCCCCTCTCCTTCTTTATTACTAGAGCACGCGCAAAAGGTAGTCACCTTAAGGTAAATGCTCTTTGCTCCTAATGCTTTTCATGATTCTCTTATAACATCAAATATATGATCGTTTGAACCGTTGTATGATTAAATGTGTTCGAGGTTGTCATGTTAGATAATTTTGGGTTTGTCATAGATGTACTCAACCTTTCTCTTTCCCTTTATTTTTATCTTGGTAATTAAAAAGGTGTTTTTTCATAGACTTTAATTCTCTAAATAATAATAATAATAATAATAATAAATTTAAAAAATAAAAAATTATATTATTTCTTTTATATAAGTATTGAATATCATGTCAAGTCTCGGACTTGCTTGATAATCAAAACATCCTTGCATAGGCTTTTAATTATTTTTTAATTAATAATAATAAAAAAATAAAAAAGTATAAAATCATTTTAAATATCATGTCAAATCTCGGATTTGCTTGATAACTAAATCTTTTATCATGTAGAATCTCGAGTTCTCTTGATATTAATACAAAAAATATATATTAAAATCTAAAAAATTAAAAAACAAAATAACAATAAATAACAACAAATGTTTTATAAAGAACTACGTTATCCCTGATTTTCCAAATGGAAATACGTAGGAGCAAGGTACAATCCTCGTCGGGCCCAAAAAAAAATTGTTTTAATCTTTAATATTTTTGTATGTGTTTTTATTTTGTTTGTTTTTTTGGGGAATAACAAATATTTTAAACATCAAATTTTATCTTGCACACTTAATTAAAGAAGAAACCGTCTTAAGACGGGCGTTGTGGGATGCTAATACCTTTCCCCACACGTAACCGACTCCCGAATCCAAATTTGGTTTTGAAGACCATTCTTTTTTAAGGTTTTTCTATAGTTTTCCATAATAAACTATGGTGGCGACTCCTCTGTTTTTTTTTTAAATTATTTTCGTCGTCCCACCGCGATCTCGGTTGCGACACACATCAATCTAGAACTACTCTAGAAATATAGAAATCTTTAATTGCACTAAATGTATATAAGTGTAGAAAAATTATGCAATTAAGTTTTAAGTGGCAAAATAAAGGTATGGATCAACTCAACTTCTAAAGTCTACATAAAACTCAAAATTTGACTAACTAAGACATAAACTTAAAACTTAATAGGATAAAACTTTGGAAATTGAACTAAGCTAGACTTTGGAAATGCTAGGAACTAGATAGAGACATTATAAGTGGTATATAAAGGACAAAGACATTACAAGTGGAAATTGTAACCTTAAACAAGCAACCTTAATCTATGTAGACTACTTACTACAAGTTTAAAAGTGTCAAAAAAAAGTCTATAATTATTACTAACTGCTGAAAAGTATATAGAACGATAAATATCACCTATCCAAACATAGAAATGCACCCTAAGCTAAACTAAAATTAAAACTCTGCACTAAATCTAAGAATACAATTTTGAAGAAATTGGCTAGATAAGTTTTAACATACTCTAACACAATGAAAATATAATTACTTCCTAAAATTGAACCTTATAACAGAATTTCACTATCTAAAGTTAAAAACCACTTTAGAACTATTATAAAAATCTATAAATGTAAAACTACACTAAAACCATATACGAAAGTGTAAAGATATTGTGAAAGCAAGTTTTAAATTGTAAAGTAAAGGTGGGAATCAACTCAACTTTTATCATCTATATAAAACTTAAAATTTGACTATCTAGGACCTAAACAACAAACTAGACTAGTCTAAAATAGGCTAAAATATAGGAATTCAACAAACATAGTATTTGGAAATGCTAAGCAACTATGTTGTAACATTTTGAATGGTATATAAAGGATAAAAACTAAGCTAAAAGTTAAGAACATAAAAAGAAATAAAAACTGCTTGAAAGAATATATAAATGACAATACTTAACAGCCAAATAGAGAAAAAAATAGGCTAACCTTAAAACATAAACCTTAATCTATCTAGACTACTTCCTAAAAGATTTAAAATGGCAAAAAAGACTAGAGTTAAAGCTAACTATACACAATTTTGAAGTAACTAGCTAGACAAGTTTTAACATACACTAACACTGCGAAAATCTATTTACTTCCTAAAACTGAACCTTACAACATAATTTCACTATCTAAATCTAACACACTGCTCTAGAACTACTCTAGAAATTGAACTTCATGCTATCCTCATCCAAATTAGGATAAAACTTAAAAATTGAACAAAGCTAGAATTTGGAAATGCTAAGGAACTATGTAGAGCCATTAAAAGTGGTATATAAAGCAAAAAACAAAACTGAAAGTTAGGAACATATAAAGAAATTAAATATGCCTATAACAACCTACAAACTACACATCTTGAGATTTGACTTAATTAATCAGTTAACAATTCCACTCTCAATTCTACAATGTTTTTTTTTGAATTTAAACCTCTTTGTCGCAACCGAGGTCACGACGGAACGACAAAAAAATTATTTTAAAATAACAGAGGAGTCGCCACCATAGTTTATTTAGGAAAACTATAGAAAAACCTTAAAGATTTTAGTCTTTGAAACCAAGTTTAGATTCGGGAGTCGGTTACGTATGGATAAGCTATTAGCACCTCACAATGTCCATCCAAAGATGGTTCAGTTTAATTAAGTGTGCAAAATTAATGCAATTTTTAAAATATTTAGTTTCTCACAAAAATCAAACAAATAAACAAATACAATATATTAAAAAGAATATTATTGAAATTTTTAGTTAGGCCCGACAAGGATTGACTTTGCTTCTACGTATCTCCATTCGCAATGGAGAATCAGGGTTACGTAGTTCTTTAAAAAACTATTTGGAAAAAAGATCTTAAAAACATTTTAAATTTTTGGGAGGTGAACCCGACAAGGACTTGACCTCGCTCCTACGTATTTCCATTCAAAACGAAAAATCAAGGATCATGTAGTTCTAAATAAAGGACTATGAAAAATTATTTTTAAAAGATTTTAATTTTTGTGAAGGTGAACCCGACAAGGACTTGGCCTTGCTCCTAGTATTTTCATGCAAAATGGAAAATTAGGGATCACGTAATTCTAGATAAAAAAAATTATTTTAAAATATGTGATTTTTGGAAGGTGAACCCGTCAAGGATTGACCTTGCTCCTACGTATCTCCAATCGGAAAGGAGAATCAGGGATCATGTAGTTCTAGAATAAAAAATAATAATTAAAAAAACTGTTTGAAAAAAATATGATTTTTGGAAGGTGAACCCGACAAGGATTGACCTTGCTCCTACGTATCTCCAATCAGAATGGAGAATCAGGGATCATATAGTTCTAGATAAAAGAACTATTTATAAAAGATGGAAGGGTTTGTAAGCATCCAGGGTTTGTAAATTTGCAAATTTTTAGAGAAATTTTGTATGTTGTAAAAAGCAACGATCAAGCAAGTCTAAGACCCAACATGATAATTAAAAAGTATAAAAATATTATCAAGCGAGTCTGGGACCCGACATGATAATTAAAGTTATGATGAAAATTAATGATTATCAATTGAGTCCAAAACTCGACATGATAATTAAAGTTATGAAAAATAATGATTATCAAGCGAGTTTGAGACTCGACATGATAATTAATGTTATAAAAATAATGATTATCAAATGAGTCCGAGACTCAACATGATAATTAAAGTGATGAAAATAATGAATATCAAGCAAGTCCGAAATTAAACATGATAATTAAAGTTATGAAAATCTTGATTATCAAGTAAGTCTAACACTTGACGTGATAATTAATGTTATGAAAATAATGATTATCAAGCAAGTCCGAGATTATACATGATAATTAATGTTATTAAAAATCTTGATTATGAAGCAAGTCCGAGACTCGACATGATAATTAATGTTATGAAAATAAGTATAAAAAAGAATTATTATCAAGCGAGTCCGAGACTTGACATGATAATTAAAGATATGAAAAAAAAATTATAAAAATGAATGATTATCAAGCGACTTCGTGACTCGACATGATAATTAAAGTTATAAAAAACATTGATTATCAAGTGAGTCTGAGACTGGACATGATATTATGAAAAATAATGATTATCAAACGAGTTTGAGACTCAACATGATAATTAATGTTATGAAAATAATGATTATCAAGTAAATCTAAGACTCAACATGATATTTAATGTCATGAAAATTATGATTATCAAGCGAGTCTGAGACTCAACATGATAATTAATATGAAAATAATGATTATCAAGCAAGTTTGGAAGTCAACATGATAATTAAAACTATGAAAATAATGATTATCGAGCGAGTCCAGACCTTGACATGATAATCAATGTTATGAAAAAAAGTATAAAAAAGAATTATTATCAAATGAGTCTGAGACTCAACATGACAACTAAAGTTGCGAACAAAAATTATAAAAAGGAATGATTATTAAGCGAGTTTGAGACTTGACATGATAATTAAAGTTATAAAAAACAATGATTATCAAGTGAGTCCGAGACTCGACATGATATTATGAAAAATAATGATTATCAAACGAGTCTGAGACTCAACTTGATAATTAATGTTATGAAAATATGATTATCAAGCAAATCCAAGACTCGACATGATAATTAATGTTGTGAAAATTATGACTAACAAACGAGTCTGAGACTCGACATGATAATTAATGTTATGAAAATAAGATTATCAAGCAAGTTTGGAACTCAACATGATAATTAAAGCTATGAAAATAATGATTATCAAGCGAGTCCAGAACTTGACATGATAATCAATGTTATGAAAATTTTTATTATCAAGAGAGTTTGAGACTTGACATGATAATTAATGTTATGAAAATATTTTGAAAGATTTTAATTATCAAGTAAACCCAACATGATAATTAATGAGAATTTTGATATTTTAATTATCAAGCAAATTCGAGGATCAAAATGATAATTAATGTTATGCGATATATCTATAAAAAACAAAATAAATAATTGATAATAATTATATATCTCTTTTAGAAAAGAATATCACCAAAAATAAATAAAATTTTCTCAGTTAATGCCTAAACATATTTATTATTCAATAGCTATCTCAAAATTCATTATTCAAATATTCATGTTTACAAGCAACATATTATATTAGCCATTAAAATCAACACTCGCATTCCGATCAAAGAAATTAAGGAAAAAGTATAAAAGATTTTGATTAATAAACTAACTTACCAAAAGAACCTTTCAAATGCAGATATTTATATATACATATAAGGTTTATTTTTCTTTGACACCTTTTATGCCAACACGCATATGCAACTTTCATCTAATATTAATGGCCATAAAGCCCATCCCAACTTTCGTATATTACACAACCAACCATTTCTTTTGACATAACAAACCCACATTATAAGAGACAATTTCATAAAAGCAATGATAATTAGAACATGTACATATGGTGCCATGACGAGTTCAAGCTGCAGTGTAAGAGAAGGAAAAGAGAAAAAAAAACAATCAATATGTTTGGTGTTATGATCTCATAATAAATATCACAAGTAAATATAGAAGGAGAAATAAAAACCTGGATTTTTTTCACACCTGTTTGATGATTTTTGCTTTTCAAAATCAAAATAATGTTTGCAATTGTATCTCTCTTATCTTCTCAAAGCTCTATGTTTTGGTGGCTTTGCTCCTCCAAGAAGTATTTTCAAGTGTTTTTTCTTTGTGTTTGGTATCGAGGTGTGTGATCCCTTAGTGCGAGTTATTCTAGAATGATCGTTAACGGAGGGTGATGAGAGTGAGATCCAAAAAGGATATTTTTGACCTTGGGAAGAAGATGACAGTGGATAAAGGAGAAATGTCTCGTTATGTATCGTGTGAAAACCATGTCTTTAATGAAGCGGAGAAAGAAAAAAAGAACTCGAGGAACCAGCATCAGAGACTCTGAGATCTTGAGACCTTTTTCTATTTTTTAGCATCGTCTAAGATATTAACTATGTGCGGAGGTTGAGAGAAATGAGAAGAAAGTCTAGACAATAAGTGATGATGATGATGATGAAAATTATGATGAGGAGGATGATTAAATAAGTGTTTGGACCCATTTGCATTGAAAATTAGATTGCTATTATGACTTAGTTATGAATAATCAACTATTAATACACTAATTGAATGTTCTAGAAAAATTATTAGATGTGTATTATATCTTTATGATGCTTTTTATTTTTTTACAAATTGTAGATTATAAGTTTATTGACACATGATTAAAAGTTCCACTTCTTTATCATATTCTCATAGTTTTATTTTCAATTAGTTTACAATGACATCCGGAGGTCCATCTAATCCTGATAAGGGGGAGGAGATAGCAAAATGTAAAGAAAAGAGGGCGCCAAAAAAGGAACAATATGTTTTGAGTATTCCTGCCACTGTAACATCTACATCCATTCCACCCCCTGCCACTAACACACAAAGTGCACCCATACAGTACCCTCCCCATCTCTTGTACCCATGCCATCACCATCCCTATCCACACCTTTTGTGGTACCCACACCACCTCCTCTTGTGGTACCCACACCACCCCCTGTTGTGGTAGAGACACTACCCCCTCCTGTGGTACCCACACCACCCCCTATGTGGTGGAGACACCACTCCCTCCTATGGTTCCCACATCACCCCCTCCTATGGTACCCACCACACTACCCATCTTTCATCTACAAAAACCTTCTCCCTCATTGTCTAATGCTTTACAGAATATTGTTATACCTTCCCCATCATTAGTTCCTTCTCTTAATATTGTTGGCACCTCAGATACTACTAATGGAGGTACTAATGTTGACCCTCCTCTTCATGAGCGACCAGTGAATGAACTGTTTAATCGAGAGGGTAATACTTTCTATCAAGTTAAAAATTAATTTTTATTACACGTCCTATTTTTTTACCTTGGGTTCTTATGGATGGATTTTCTTTAATGAATATGCAGGTTTCTTCCTTCTAGACTTGTTTCCCAGGCCATCACACGGTTTATTAAGCAACAAATTTTAACAGCTTGGCCGTCATGGGGAGCAATATCTCTAGAAGACAAAGATCATTTATGGCATTATTTTAAGGTAACACGTCATTTATCATATTCTCTTTTGCTTACTTTGTATGTTAATATTGAAATGCAAGTTCACTATTATTGGTGATTTCCACTTTTATTCATTGTCAAAAGGAAGGTTTAGTTGAAACCTCAGCATGAAGCAAAAATTCATAAAATTCTTCACAGCAAAGCATCTCATAGACTATCTGAGACGTTTAGAGAGGCTAGGAAGGCAAGCCAATGCCCTTACTGGCTTGGGGATGATGTGTGGAATAATTTGCTAACACATTGGAATTCTCCTACATACCGCAATAAATGTGTTATAGCCCAAAGGAACCAAGGTTCCGAAAAGGGTGGTAGCCTACACACAGGTGGTAAAAACATTCATTCTTAAGTAATTCATATTGTATAATCATTTTTAAAATTTTTGTATATGTATATAACCCCTTTCTTTTGTTATAGGCAAAAGAGCTGGGACGAGTTGCTCATATTGATGAGGTATTTCAACAAACACATCTATGCAAAGGAATTGACTAATTTGTTGATCAAATATCTCGGATGACATGTGTAAGCAAAGACTTTAATTTTATTATAAAAAAACTTTAATTTGTACCATATTTAACTAATTTCTCATTATTTTATTTAATAGGAACAATTTGGAAATAGACTTTCACAGGTCAGATCTGAACAAGGCTCATATGTTGGTGGATCACAAGAGAATACCATTGATGATCTTGCTGTTGTTGATATGATTAGGACAAACTGCTGGGTTGAGGTTGTTGGTGGAAAGAATAATGGAAGAATATTTGGGACAAGACAACTTGCAGGTGGAAGTAATAGCCTGAAGCCACAATCTTCGGCATCCAATTCTAGAGATGAAGAAGTTACCAACCTCAAACAACAACTACAAGAAACTAATCAAAAGTTAAAAGTAACTGATCAGCGATTGCAAGAAAATGATCAGGCTTATGTAGAATTGAAAGGTCAATTTCAATCGTTGGAGAATATACTCCTCAAATTGTTACATCCTGACCAACAAGTCCTTCGACAAGCTGTATCCAACCTAACAGTCTCAGCAATAGCCTGCACCTGCCCAACCTACAGAAGTCCAACCAAGCCTAGAGCAGTCCAGCGAAATGCCACCCAACCCAATTCTAGACCCTGAAGATCTTGCTGCTTCAATGACTATGTAGATTATTAGGGTTTCTAACTTATGAAATTTATTTTTAGAATAAGTGTACCTTGGATATTGTCACTCATTACTAATATTTTTATGCTTGATTGTGTACACTAAATTTGGAAGTTTATTATTGGATATTTGGTATGAAATTCTGTAATTGGCAGGGATATGTGTGGTTTGGAATGTTTATGCAGGTCTAATTGTGTTTGATTATGTGTGGTAAAGGAGAAAATAAAACTAATTCTACAGCCATAGTTGACTTTATCGAAAGATTTACCGATGGATATATCCATCAGTAATGATGCAATAAACTTACGATAGATAAATCGGTCGGTAAATTACACAGGCTAACACATTCATGCACTCAGACTTATCGACGAAAAGTTTAGCACTACTTACCAACGGTTGATATCCGTCGATAATTACCAACAAAAATGCTGACGGACGCATATCCATATGTAAATATTACAGACTAACGGTTTATCGACAGATTTTTATCCGTCGAAATTTTGTTGGCAAAATCATATTTCTAAGGGATATTGTCCATTACGAACAGAATGTGGCCATCGGTAATCAGTGATTTTTTTATAGTGAGCTATGAATTTTGTATCCTTATTGGGTTGTCGTAAATGTTACAAAAATATGATACGCATTGTTTTCTAAAGTATTTTTCCACTAAACTAAATAAAATCACTTCACAAAGCACAAAAAATAAGTTAGGTGTCATAAAATTTGCTCCTTTGTTTGGGTTGTCTAGGTGTTTCTTCCTCTATAGCTGGTTGTTCCTTTTGTTATGGACCTTCTTTTCCCTAATATGCATCAAATGATGAACTTGCCTCATTATGAAAATATGGTAGTTGTGTGGTTCTTTGAAATGGAACATACATACTCTCAACCCTATTATTAAAGTTTGTTGGATGCATATATTGCATGTAACTGTTGGCAAAAGGTAAGGTGTTAAGATCATCAGTGAACAAGTTACATACGAAATTAGTTGAACTCGATGCAAATAATTATCTTGGGTCATCCATCATAGGTTATGCTAAAGGTGTCATGAATTGTTCATCGTGTGGGTTATAATAATTACTTTCATATGTAGATGTGGTTTGTGGCGATGGTTTTTTTGTTCTGTGGTTATTGTTGTGGATGATAATAATTAACTATATCTGGGAACGTTTGTTGTGATCGTGTACTCTGTTGTGCATAGGATCCAACAATAGATAGGGTGCTGACAAGAAATGTATGGAATTTTCCATGTACCATTCCATATACTCTCGACTTGGCATAAATGTATGTGCATTAGACGACCAGACAATGTTAGTTCTCCATAGTTGTTCCACATGTTAATCCATTTTATATGTTTAGTTTGCCAATGTTCGTTGGGTCGCCCTTGCAAGTCAACTTTGTGAAGTTTGTCCAAGTTATTTGACAGGTTAGGGATGTCTTGAAACAAACAAAATTACAACTTAACTCAAGTAGATTCATGTCATTCAACAACTGAAAAAAAAAATGATGGGAATACATGTTGTCCACAATTCAGCATCCTTATATGTTTCTGGTGGGATTGATGCTTCAATATCTTTGTATGGATTCCATATAAATTGTAGTAAATGGTTGTTTTTAGCACCAATAGTTTTCAGGCCTCGTGTAGTGTGGAACTCAAACATGTGCATAGATCGAGTAATATTCAATCTTAACCAATTACATTAAAGTAGGTCCAAGAAGGAGTGTTTTATGTGACTTTTCCAAAAGTCTGCACTTGTCATAAATGGTTTCCAAGTCTTATGTAGTGTGGAACTAATCTTGTACGTTCATCGAGTAATATTTAATCTCAATCATTACATTAAATTAGGTGCAGTAAGGAGCACTTTATGTGACTTTGCTAAAAGCCTGCACTTGTCATAAATGGTTTCCAAGCCTCGTTCAGTGTGGAACTCAATCTTGTGCGTTTATCGAGTAATATTTAGTCTCAACCATTACATTAAAGTAGGTGCAGTAAGGAGTGTTTTATGTGAATTTGCCAAAAGCATGCACTTGCCATAAATGGTTTTCAAAACCTTATGTGGTGTGGAAATTAGTTTGGTGCGTTCAAATTGTTAGATTCGATTTCAATTTCAAATGTGTTTTACTACAAGCCTGTCATAACAACACCTCAAAGTTTTACTTTTGTTCCAATTTCATCAGATGATGAAGTCAACATCATGGTTGAATGACACCTTCAGCTTCCATATGAATTTTTCCTTATACTTCATGTTATTCTACTAAAGGAATATGAAGAAATTAATTGTGTTTGTAGCATGAATAAAAACCACGTTGTTAATCAAGACTAAGAACATCAATTATTGAAGTTTGTAAGTTAATGTCTTTTTCATGTAACTAAATGTGGTTTGCATTATAATTGTATCAAATAATATTGTCACTTTGATTAAATTAGTGATTGTTGAAGTTAACGACATTCATTATGTACAGTTTGGCATAAACCTTAAACATTATTGGAATAAAAAAACTAAATTAGGAAACATCAAAATGCAAGAATAAATAAACATAGAACATGATGACAAACGAACAAAAATATTATGAATTCTAACAACTAAAGGTTTCAAGAGAGACACACCAAAATCGAAATGAAGATGAACCAAACAAGTACATCATGAATTGATCCTTAAAGATTCATTCAATTTTTTTCCATTTGCTCCCATGTCGTCAAAGCATTGTGTTTTGAACAATCATAATGTTTGCGAATGAACACCCTAAGTTCAAACCTTAAATAACTTTCAATAATTTCAACCCAAAACAAACCTCGTTATTGATAAGTATCTTATCACTAGAGTTTTTCCTAGCCAATTGCATTTTTTTGGGTAGGTTTAAGTGGTTAATTAGGAGTTATTAACTTAGAATTAGTTTAGTTAGGTTTTTAGGTTAGTTTTACAAAAATAGCTTAATTATGTGTGTTTAGTACATTTTTAGTATAGACCTTAGAAGTACTAATAGTTAGACTTAGTTTAGCATAAAAGATAGGTTCATAAATAGTTAATAGCATACAAGTTTAGTCTTAGGTTAGAAGCATAGGCTTAGACTTAGATTTGGTCTAGTTTGTAGTCTAGTTTTAGGAGCTTTTAAGTAGGATTTGATGTGACTAACCTTTAATTTGAGGATTTTGAGTTTGATCCAAATATAATGAGCAAGGAAGGTTTCAAATTTAGGAGGAAAACTATGAGAAAAGTCGGCTCCAGCGAAAGTGCTAAAAATTGGTAGAGTTGACTTTTTGGTGGGAATGTTGACCAATAGTTGACAAACAATTCACTTTTTGAATTTCAATTCCAATTGAGATGGCACCTAGGGGGAAAGTTTCAAGACATTAAAATACACTTGTGATGACCTTAAGATGGCTTAAAAGTGATCAAATGATGCATGGAACTCTTGAATCTCATTTTTGCATGTTTAAGTTCAATTAGGTGATTTTAGTAGTATAACTTTGAATTGTGTTTTCTAATTGGTTTCTTTAGTCTTAAATTACAGAAGGGATTGGGACCTGAGGTGCTTGAGTGAGCCTAGCCTTGGAAGGTTGTTGAGATGGATGAGTTGTGGTAGGAAGATCAAGAGTGTGTCATATAAGCCTAGCACGTGGGAAGCAACTTGAGAGTGGTCCAAGGACTCCTATGAGCCAGCTGGATTGTCCACTGCCTACAACAAGTCACGAGCCTGAAGAGAAAAAAAGAAATGGAAAGAGTGACCGACTATGGCCCTTGGCAAACTGCTAGAAGAAGGGTTACCTGAGTTGCAAGTTAAAGTTGTTAGGTGATTAGGAAGCAAGGAGTTGGTTAGTTGGTTAATTTTACTTGTAATAACCAATAACAAGTAGCTGAAACTAGGTGTTTTTAAGTGCCAAAACAGTGCAAACATATACACACATACACACACTCATTCATCACACCACACTCCTTCCAACCACAACTCTCACCATCTTCTCTCCATTCAAACCACATTACAATATAATTGTTCTTCATTTTGTAGCCACCATTGTTGTGTTTTCTAGAGTGATTATTGAAGCAACAACCACAAAGTAGGTGTTGCATACAAATTCTCCTCTTTTGTAAGGATTTGGCTTAAATACCTTTTTCGTCCTCATTTTTGTAGTGTTTTTTTGCGGATGGTCCTCATTTTTACTGAATGTTTAAAATGGTCCTCATTTTCGCAATTCGTGTTTAATTTGGTCATTTTTTGTGACGCCATTTAAATCAGTAACAGAGCACTATACAGGTGGCACTATTTGTATTACATTGTATTGGGGTGTGTTATGTGTATTGTCCAGGTATGGTAATTAGATATTTGGGGATAAATAGGTGAGCTAAGTTTTGGTAATGAATGTTTGGGCAATTGGTGAGTTTTGGCAATCTTCTTCCTCCTTTCCCAATTGGTGTTGCTGCAATCTTCTTCTTCTTGCAATCCCATTATATAGGTATGTCACGGTCCCAATCTTCTTCCTTTACCTCTGGTTATAATCGTGGGAGACAATCGTGTTGTAGCACTTCGTGCAATGTTGGTGGTTCAACGAGAAATGGATTAACCCCGATTTGTAGCTGTAGAGAGATGGCATCTTTGAGGATGGCAAGAACTCCAAAGAATATTAGTAGAAAATTTTGGGGTTGTCCCAATTACAAGGTGAGATTAAGTGTACAATCTATTTTTTTTTTGTTAATAATAAATTGGTTTTAATTTTTGGTTTGTTGATTTACAAAGTAGTGGTTCCAATAATGTGGGCTGCAACTTTTTCAAATAGTGGTGTGAAGAAGATGTTGATGAAAGGGATGTCATCATCATGACACAAATGAGGCAGATTAATGATTTGAAGAAGTCATTGAAGGTTGTTGAGAAAAGGCTGCAATTAGTAATAGGGTTCACTTGTGTTCTTATTGTATTTTTCGTACTGTTGTTTTGTGTAATCTTTTAAAGTCCAATCTGTTTTGTACTATTGTAAAATGAAGAAATGAATTAGTGTGGTTATGTTGATATTAGTCCCAACCTGTTCAAAATGACATGTTAATCTAAGCATTGAAGTAACTGATATTGATCTAAGCTTGGAAAAAATTAAATTGATGTGAGTCTGGAAGAAGTGAAATTCATAACATTAAGTCATCCTCATCAAAATGCAGTACATCAATGTTTGAAAAAAGTGAAATTGAACTAAGTTTAAGGAGAGTTAAAATACATATAATTGCCTACATGGCCTCCTCCAAAAATGTAGTACATCAATAATAAGGTTAATCAATTTTACATCAGAAAATTCAAAAAAATAACTAGGACGTATGATTCTGCTATCATGGCCTCCTCCTAATATGTAATTTCATCATAAACTGTTGAGATGGTTCGTCTGGTGTTGGTAGTGGTGCTGCTTGACTCTCCACTTCATTCCTTGGTGGTTGAGTTGTTGGAGTTTCAGCAGTTGGTGCATTCTCAGCAGGGTTAGCATTCTCAGCAGGTGTTGTAGTTCCCTCAGTAGAGTTAGCATTGTCAACATGTGGTTCAGTTTGGGCATCTGGTGTAGTCTCACCAGGTGTAGCAGTTTCCTCAGCTTGTGGTGCAATTTTGTCAGCAGGTGGTGCAGTTTGCTCATCCACAGGCTTATCTGGGCAATTATTCCTGTTATGAACAATCTGACAGCATATGCTACATTTTTTCTGTGACCTCCTTTGATGATTTGTGTGTTATCCTTTCTCAACTCTCACTCTTCCAACCTTCTTTTTTTCTTGGGTCTTCCTGGTAAGATCCTCTTATGTGGTGGATGGACGTCAGGGTAGGGAGTTCTTTCCCATAGGACTTTAGCATTGACTGGAAAGATGATATATTTATATATTTCTTCGTAGGTGGATCTCCTGAATCAGATTAGTATGAAGTCTTCAGCATTGACATTGATGAAATTCATTGTTGCAATAGCATGGCAGCAAGGGATAGCAGTCAGAAGTCATTTCCTGCAACTGCAATGTTGAGCATCCACATTTATTGTGTACTTATCTCCAACCATGGATATATGCCTCACTTCAAATAGCTTTTCTCCTGACTAGCTGCATATATGTGTTAATTAGTACAAATATCATTACACGAATAAGTGGATTGTGTTAAAAAAAGACAAAAACCTAACCTTGGGATTCATTATTTGGTTAACTCCTTTTCCTTATGAAGTATGTCAAGGACCTTGGGGCAGATGTTTCCTTCAAAAGTTGTAACCTTTTTTTCTCTTGGTGGCCCACCTTTCCATTAAACAAACCTATGATGGGTCTACAGGAGACAAAGGAATCTTTACATGCTTTTAAACAGGAGTAAAACCTCTGAAAAATTGCTTCATCGTTATCATTTTCCACTTTGATTTTTATAGTTGATCCAAGATTACATTTTAGTAATTCATGTGCATAGTCGTAGATTCTTTTATATTGCTCTTTAAATGACCCATCTACTATATTTGCAGCCATTGTGTAACATCCCTAGGGAATATTACTAATTTAAATAAATAAATAAAGAAAATAAAATAAAACGTCACAATATTCTTATTCCCAAAACGCGGGAAAAATTAAAACGTTTAAACATCGTGCCACAATATTTAAAATCATAGTATTTAGAACTTTACAATTTCCAAAAATCCAGAAAAACATAAATGATATTCATAATTAAAATCCTAGCTTAATGCCAGCTAGCCCTCACTTCGTCGCCTGAGCGTCCTCGGCATCACCTGTATCAACATCTGCTCCCGTGTAACGAATCACACGATCATCACCATACACAAACAGAAAGGGTGAGCTGAGATAATAAAAACAATATATATATATATATAATGTGCAAAAATAAGACATACACCATCTTATTCCATCTACTTAGTTCTTGGCCAAGACCTTAACCCCAAGGCTTTATAGCCTTTAAATCACACAAATGGTTAGCCTTGAACTCAGGAATATGATACTCACACGAACCTGCCCGCTCGTGGTCCTGCCTCTACGAACCTCCCCGTTCGTAGTCCTGCTCTACGAACCTCCCCACTCGTAGTCCTGCTCTACAGACCTACCCGCCCGTAATCCAACACATGTGATCCTCCAGCCCCATACCTCCCCGCACGTAGCATCTCTCAAACGTGAGCACGGAACATACGAACTTACCTTGCTCGTATCCCCACGCGAGAGTAACTTGATATGAACCTCCCCGCTCATATCATCACATGTTATCCACCATCCATGAACCTACCCGCTCATGGCACAACATCTCCCGATCCAAGTATAGAATCATCGCTTAAAAGCAGCACACACACAAGTCATAGTCTGTTAAATTTCCACCCGACATAACCCCAAGCGTCGCCAAGCGAAACTAGTCCAGATCGCTTGGCGCTACCTTCCCACTGCCAAGTGCCAGACGCCTTCCAGACCCACTGTTTTCCAAACTCGACCTAGCGGAACACACCTTGCCGCCAGGCGCCTACGCAGTGCAAGGCTCTCTAACGCTGAGTCTATCGCCTGGCGGTTATCAGTAGGCCGCCAGGCGCCACACCAGAAGCATTATGCAACTGGTTTTGACACTCAATTTGGTTGACGCTACAATCCAGATTGCTCTAAGGAACATTGTGCATTTGCGTATCCGTACCAAATGATGATTTCCTACCAATTCCAACCTGATTTGGTTTCCCTATAACTCATCCTTAACATTCAAACCTTCCAAACTAGAGGTTCTCCTACACTTGTATAATTACCTCATGTCTCAATTCACTCATAACAGAGCCCCATCTCACTCATTTCTTTTACCCAATTACACTCTTCAATAACAATCCCATACCTATCCAAGGTCCACGTATCTTGTCATACCCAACTTCTCCCTCCAATTCCACTTAATTCAATGCACTAGAATCCATATTTCCAACTTATCTTTCAATTCTTCACAACTTAAATAAATCTCTAATAACAATATTTCCTACTATCAGATTATTAGTTTAACATAGTGTTCATTACCTATTAGACATTAATACATTCCAATAGCACTTCTCTAATTCATTACACCACATATAAGCATAATCCACTCCCTATCCTTCTATATTTCCTCCATCCAATCTACCTTTCTTCCCAATCGCCCACTCATAATTTCTCTCGCATCCACTGCACCAACCTTTTCAATCACCAAGACTCTTGCCCTCTCTCGCAGAAACCCACAGCACAACACCTAATATGTGTCTGTCACCCGTCATCGCCTGGCGGCATACTAAAACCAGGCCACACTACACGTATTTCTGCATTTCCCACGAACCCTACTTACTCTTCTTCTTTCCAGTTAATCACCACACACTCCTAAATCAGTAATAGAACAATTTCTTGATACTAACCCACTCCAAAACATGATATCAATTTAATTAAGGCATCCTTAACATCAATTTCCAAGAATTTAGAACCCTACCCTCATGTATATGAACCCTTACAGATTGTAATCCCAATCTGATTTGCAATCAGCTCAAGTGAAGCATTCACGTACAATTACACATTCCAATAGGATAATTATTCTAATGGAGCCTCAACACACGAAAAAGTTCAAGAAAACAACACAAAACATCACAAGCATAAAGAATCGCCTGGCGAAATGCAACCCATCTCCAAGCACTCCAACCAAAAACCCAGAACTGGTCAACATTGATGTGCTGCCTGGCGGCACATGCATGCCCGTTGGGCGGTTTCTGGGCAGATTCCCAAAAATTCGCGAAAACAACACAACTCAACATGGAAATTCATGCAATCCAATTCATATCAAAAACAGTACAGTATGCCGAAATTAAAAGCACAAAAAACAACTCTCTTTACCTCGACTCCTTTCTAAAATGCGAATTTGATGTGTCTTTAACCCCAAAACACTCTTGTTCTTTGCTTGCACTCCCAAAACTGGTTTTGCACTCCAATTCTCCTCTGCAATACGTGCGTATATGCCAAACTCGTTGCCCAACACTCACCCCACTGTTTCAGGTCTCTCTCCCCATAATTACTCTCTCTCTCTCAAAATTAATCCACTCTTAATTTCCCTTTAACACCCTAAAAGGAAAATTAAGAAAAAAATGTGTTTTTAATGGTTATTCAATACCCTTTACAACATATTTTTCAGCACTCTCGGCTGCCTTCTTGGCTACTAGGGTTTCTAAACCCTTTCATATTCATGCCACGGAAAATTTAGCAAAAAGAGAGCAATTTTGTTCGTAACAAGGTTTGAACTTATAACCCTTCAATCACAAAGCAAGTGCACAACTAATTTAACCAACTCATTTTCGTGATAGTTCCTCTAATTCTAAGATTATGTTATCACATCTCATATTCAAACATATAACATAAAAATGCATAAGTTAAATAACATATGTCGCAACCGAAATCGCAGCGAGACGACAAACTAAAAATAAAATTTGAAAAAGAGTTTTGGAGTCGCCACCATAATTATTATAGGAAACTATGGAAAACCATAAAAAAGAGCAAGGTCTGCGAAAAACCAAATTTTGGGTTCGGGAGTCGGATACGCGTGGGGAAGGTATTAGCACCCCACAACGCCCATCATAAGACGGTACCTTTAATTAAATGTGCAAAAATTATGTGGTTTTTTCAAAATATTTAATTTTCCCCAAAAATATTAATAAAGGAATGTACAAAAAAATAACAAAACTATTTTTTTGATTTTTTGGGCCCGATGAGGATTAATCCTCGCCCCTACGTATCTCCATGTGAATGGAGAATCAGGGTTACGTAGTTCTTTTTGAAAAAGCTATTTGGAGAAATATTTGAAAAATGATTTAATTTTTTTTCATAATTTTGAAAACTTTTTCATTCAAATTTTTAGTATTATTTTATTATTGGTGTCATGCGACGCGAGCGGTCGGACAAACACTTGAAATAAATTTTTTTTCTAATCTTTTATTTATTTTTAATCATTTATAAATTTGTAATATATTTTTTTTAAAATTATTTTAAAGTAGGTGTGGATGTCGTGACCAACAAGATAGATATAAAAAAGTAAACAAAGAAAACTATTTTTTTTATTTTTAGATCATCTATATATATATATATTTTGAAAAAAACAAAAGTTAAATTGGATGTCATGCGACGCGAGCAGCCGGGCATACACTAAAGAAAGGGGAAAACATATTTTTTACGATTAAAAAAATAATAAAAATTGAGAAAAACTAAATCAAAAGATGAAAGAATTGAGAGTGACGTACCTTAAAAAAAATCAATATCTCCTCACCTTTTCTCTTTTCCTTTTTCTTTCTTCCTTTCTAATATTTTTGTGTTTATTTTTCGAATAGAAATAAAAATGAGAGGTGTCTATGTGGGTGGTGAGTGATGAGAGAAAGAATTAGAAAAGTGTAAAGAATTTTTTTTTTTTGCTCCTGACAGAGTGCGTATTTATACTCGCACCTTGCAATATCAATACAATCTCATCCTTAATTGTAATGAACAATATAAGGAAGGAATTGGTTATGTTAGCAACACATTATGGGAATCAAATCGCAGCAAATCAGACACAAAATCAATCATCATCAATAACAAATCAGAGCACAAAATTAATCCTAATTAATAATATTGATTCTTACCATTTGAAGAGATATTTCTTCTAATTATATTATTAATTTCTCTATCAGGAACAAATGTAGAAAATATTTGAGTTATTGGGCTCATGAAAATTAATAACAAATTGGGCTCTTCCTCCTTTTTTCTTCTTTTTTTTCTCTCTCGTTTTTTCTCTTTTTTTTTCTTTTTTTTTCTAAAATTAAAGTTTGAAAATATTTAAAGAAAATTTTGTTTCACCTTATTTTTTACTTTTATTTTTATTTTTTGAAAATAAATTTATTCACCCGGACGAAATTGGGTGTTGATAGTTGTCCCTCTTTACTTAGATTTTATTAGATAATATGAAAGTTTGACTTTTTCATTTTATCGTAATAAAATATAAGTAAAGATAAAAAAACTAATTTCGTTCAGGTTTCAAAAGAAGATAAATTTGAAGACAAACTTGACCATACCAAGTAGAGGGTCTCGATTTGACACATTAATTCTTTTTGTTGTTTTTTTTATTTATTGAAAAAACCAAATTAGACCAATCCCGAGGAGAGGGTCTAGATCCAAAGGATTCGGCGACCATTACCATGTAGAGGGTTCCGATCCAAAATTTTTCTTTTTTTGACTTTTTGAAAAAAAAGTTGAGACCAATCCCAAGGAGAGGGTCGATATCGAAAGGAAAGAAATCAATGATCATTGCCTCCCAGAGGGTCTTGATGTAAAGAGATCGATGACCATTGCCTCGTAGAGGGCCTCGATGTGACATAAGAAAATCAATGACCATTGCTTTGCAGAGGGTCTTGATGTAAAGAGATCGATGACCATTGCCTCACAGAGGGCCTCGATGTGACATAAGAAATCAATGACCATTGCCTCGCAGAGGGTCTTGATGTAAAGAGATCGATGACCATTGCCTCGCAGAGGGCCTCAATGTAAAGAAAGAAAATCAATAACCATTGCCTTGCAGAGGGTCTTGATGTAAACATAAGGAAATCAATGACCATTGCCTTGCAGAGGGTCCTGATGTAAAGAGATCGATGACCATTACCTCGCAGAGGGCCTCGATGTGACAAAGGAATCAATGACCATTGCCTTGTAGAGGGTCTTGATGTATAAAAGGAGAACCTGGATTTTGCTTTTGAATTGTCGACAAACACCAAGTGAATGCCTAACGTTTTTTAGACTTAAACAAACAAAAAAATCATTCCTGACTTTTTTCTTTTTTTGGAAATGATTTTCAATGATTTTGTAGAGTATGATGGATGATTTGATGATGCATGAAATGTTATGGTTTTCTTTCTGAAACTATTTGATATGCTTGCATGGATGCGTGAATGCATGAGTGGAATTTGCTCTCTTGTTTTTCATTTTTTCATTTTTCATAAATCTAAGAAATGTTGGAGGAGTTATGCATATGCACACGTTATGAATCATTGATGATGTATGACATGCTATGATTTTCTTTTTAAACCTAGATGATGATGTATGCATGGATGCGTGGATGCATGGGTGAAATTTGCTTTATTCAAAAAGATGAATTACTCATGTATGCATGACTTGGTATGATGTATGAATTTTTCTTTTGCATTTTTTTGAAAACAAATTCGAATTGATTCCCATTTCATTGTTATTTCTAATTCATAGAATAATTCTACTTTGATTTTTTTTTTACTTTTTTTTAAATCATTTCTTTGGTCTAATCAATTTATTAACGAACATTTTTTAATTATTTCTCTTGAAACACTATTTGAATGACATGCATGAAATTGTCAAGGGATCGGAAAGGTTTGGATGAGGTGATGAAGATTAACTAGGGAGTTGCCCCAATTTGAATTGGTCTTGGGGGCACAAAATGTGTTTGGGCTTTCCTAGTTATTAATGGTATGAAGGAAATGATAGGGACTTCAAAAAGAAATTGCCCCTAGTGTGAGAGTCTAGGATGGTCTTAGGGTGCAAAAGCGTGTTTGACTTTTCCCAAATGAGGAGAAAAAAATGACGGGGTCTTCACAAGTTGCCCCTAATGTGATCACAGTCTTCAATGTAAATAAATGCCCCAATTCAAAATGAATGATGGGATATATGAATCATAAACAAAGTGACTGCCCTAGTTTGGGTTTCGGATTGATAAAGATGGACTATGTTAAGGTTGGTCAAGGTTTAGGCTGCTCAGAGCGGAGGATACTGTATGAGCAAAAATGGAATTTCATGAAGAATGAATTGAAAGGGGACAACCAAAGTTTAGCTTAATTGCCTAATTGCCCATGCTAATTTTGGAGTTTTGAAAACATGTCAATCAAACATAAATTGCCCCAGTGTTTAAAAGAAAATCTCTTAACACACTTTTTGAATCTTTTTTTTTTACCTTTTTTATATAACAAACCTGTTAGCAAATCAAATTTTTCTTCTAAATTAAAACCTTCGAAAGATAACAACCAATATTTGATCTGTGTAGACTTTATTAGGCTTGTATTGTGGCCAAGGCTAGTGGTATGGAAGTAAATGATAGTAAAGGCCCAAACAAGTGATGTGAGGATTGTTTCAACAAGGATCTTTGAATAATGTTCCATTCAGAATTTGTTTGACTTTTTTCTTGTTCACCTTTTTTTTTCTATATTTTGACCTTTTATTCTCATTCTTCAAACTTTTGTTTTTTTTTTCTATATAACCATATCATTTCTTTCTTTTTCTTTTTATTTTGATATTTTGTATTGGTGAACTACCAGTCGGATGAAACAAATGCAAACATTATGTCAACCCTCGGTGGAAGGGTGATCCTTGTTTAGGGTAATTTGAAAGAAATTTTTTGGAAGGCTCAAATTGGGTAGCAAAGGATAATTACTTTTATTTTTTATTTTTTTTTTTGATAAAGAAACATGACCAGACATCATTTCAAATCATGGTTGTTTTCCTCAACAAAAACTTTAATTCAGAGGAAAATAATTTAATTCATGTAACAAGATGTCCCTTGTTTTGTTCTTTTTTTCACTTTTTTGTGTTATTTTTTGCCTAGACTGTCCTTCAAATTTGTTAGTCTAGAGAACTCTTCTTCCTTTTGTTTTTATGTTCAAAGAATTTATGATAATCCTTTTTAAGGTATGTGTCCCCTTTATGATAATTCTTCATGGAAAAGAAAACAAGGTTTATGGTGGAAGAGAGATGGGTATTTCAAAAGAAATGATAAAAAAAAATATTTTATTTTTTTATTAAATCCACTGATTTGACCAAAGAATATTTTATTATTTTTCATCATTTTTCATAAGAATGATTCCAAGAATTTGGTGATAAGAGAAGTGGAAAACAATTTGAACTTATTGTAGTGTAAATTTTTTTATTTTTTTTTTAAATTTATGTTGATGCATGCTATGTGTTTGAATATTTGGATAACGTATCATGAATGACCACAAAATGGAATGCAATGCATGTTTGTTGTCCCTCACAGGACACCACTTATTCACATGATATGCTAATGAAATGTATGTTTATGGCTAATAATGGTGTGATTGTGATGCATTTATTACTATATACAAGGAAAGGTGAGGGTAAAGACGCAAATAGTCTCCCTTTAGTGTCTCTATTTAGCATGGGTTTGATGCTTAAAGTTATAAGGGAAAGTATATGTGCTCACAAGGATAGTTTCCTAATACCTAAATATCAAGGTCACTAGAGCTATGGCCCACTTCATGGCATTTCCCACGATAGTTGGTAAACAACAAGAAGTGAGAGTACCAATGAAGCAAACAAACTCTAGCTGGGGTTCTCACAATGACCACTTGGGAAGTACATCCACTCTGACACTGCTACACAATCCCCTCTAATTCTAAGCAACTCAGACCCGGGTATAGGGCCTCACTCATGTAATGAATAAAATGTGTGTGTGTGAAGGGAGAACACAATGTATACCCAAAACCCCACCTTTGACAATTATTCCAAATACAAAAATAAAGAAGAATATACAATACAATTATAAAAAAAAAGATAAAAAATACATACCAAAAAAAATGAGAAAGAAAAATATGAAAAAAAACACATCAATTTTGTACGTCCAAATAAATGGTCTGACTCTCTAGCATCCCCAGTGGAGCTGCCATCTGTCGCAACTGAAATCACGATGAGACGACAAACCAAAAATAAAATTTGAAAAAGAGTTTTGGAGTCGCCACCATAATTATTATAGGAAACTATGGAAAACCATAAAAAAAAAAGCAAGGTCTGCGAAAAACCAGATTTTGGGTTCGAGAGTCGGTTACGCGTGAGGAAGGTATTAGCACCCCCCACAACGCCCATCATAAGACGGTACCTTTAATTAAATGTGCAAAAATTATGTGGTTTTTTCAAAATATTTAATTTTCTCCAAAAATATTAATAAAAGAATGTACAAAAAAACAACAAAAATATTTTTTGGGCCCGAGGATTAATCCTCGCTCCATCTCCATGTGAATGAAGAATCAGGGTTACATAGTTCTTTTTGATAGTTAAATTGGATGTCATGCGAAACAAAAGTTATATTTTTTGCTCCTGACAGCTTTTATTTTTATTTTTTGAAAATAAATTTATTCACCCAGACGAAATTGGGTGTTGACAACATACAAATGGCATACATAGGACTCGAACCCAAGTCCTCTCCCACAATCAAGTACTCTCAACCATTTGAACTAGTACTTTTCTACGTCAAAGCAATCCGTATTAAATACCTTAAATGTTTTTATTACCCGCATTAATTAAATAATTATTTAATTAACTATTTAATTTTCTCGGGTCTTACACATTGTCCTTGCTTTACGAGCTGTTGATATTGACACATGTGTATTCCATTTTTTTAAAGTCATTTGTCTTACGTCATTTATCTTTAGCTTTGGATTCTCTATTAGAGTTTGATCTAAGGTTTCACTAAGCCACTTTACTTTAATGATATTAATCTTGAACTCCCTGCTACAAAATGAATATCAAGTAGTTTCCTTAATTGTCAAATCTTACGGCTAGGAACATTGGAACAATATGCGGACCATTGACATTTATTTTGTGCACCCAAACAACCAACTTTAACTCTCTTACTATCATTTTTCAAGAATTTCAGATTTCTCCCTGCATGAATAGCATAAGTCCTAATGGCATCCTTGAAGTGGTTGTTGTATAGAAAAACTGTTCCTACTTCCCATTTGTAATCCGCCATACTTTTTGGCATTACAAATGTCTGGAATGGACCACATCCTGTCCTTTCATCATTGTTTTCTTCATCCCTAGTTGTTTCACTCTCGCTATCTGGCCCATTGAGTAATTCTTTTGAATGCCATTCATCATCAGATAACTTAGTTAAATGATGTGCTATATTTTCAAATTTACCTCTACTGGAATCATCACTTTCAGACATAGCTTCCACTTCAATATCACCTTCCACTTCAACATCACTAGCTACATTCAAATCCACGTCCACAACCCCTAGACCCTCAACACTGTCCCTATTCAAACCATTGGCATCCTCAAATTCTACTTCAGCATGGGCCTCTACTTCAACAACCTCTTCATGGGCATCTACTTCAGCAGCCTCACACTGCACTTGCTCAGCCTCAACCTGCACTTCACAAACATGAACTTCCACTTCACCTTTCTCTTGAACCACGAACAAATGTACCTCACCATAACGCCTAGCAACATTAACCATATTTATAGCATCATTATCATCTAACAATAGGTGAAGCATTTTTTCGATAGCATACCACATCCCCTTAATGTTAACATACCCAATCTCCTTAATTGCATTTAGAATTTCAAAGTAACTCCACCTATCCGAATCGCATGATCATGTTGATTTTTCCCCATTCATATAATGCAACCCACGATTTTGTACGAAAATACCACCATGGTGGACAACAACATTGAACCTATCATCACTCATTGCCCTAAAGTAAATTCAACAGACAAAAAAGATGTATTATTAAGCCTAATTTAACGATGGGGCACCACTGCTACAATCAATTACAAATAAAGTAATGGAGACCATAACCAGCACCGACAACCGACAAACAAACCAACTAAAATAATACCCCACCGAACCCCACCTACAGACACAAAATCCACAAAATCATGCAAGTAACTTATAAACCATGTAGAACATCATAACAATCCAACCACAAACAAACCCCAAAATAGAATTACAAAAACCCTAACGCCAACTGATTCAAATGTGCAAACCCACGAGCAAACACAACCCCGAAAACCCTAAACCCACAACCAAACCACTTACCCCGTTGATGATGATTAACTGGAAAATTGAAATCAACCGAACAAATCGCAACTATTAGTTGCTTCCTTTGCAAATCTGAGCTCAAGAAACTCGAAGAAATCGCCTCCAACGATGAAGAAATTGCCTCCAACGAAGTCAAGCCCTAATTGCACAATTCGAAATACCTAATTACAAAATTTCCCCCAAATTGAAAAGTTAACGTTAATTAGTCACATGTACAGTACATGTAACACACCCTAATGCAACGTAATACAAACAATGCCACTTGTACAGTGCTCTATTACTGATTTAAACGGCGTCATAGAAAAGGACCAAATTAAATACGAATTGCAAAAATGAAGAACATTTTAAACATTCGGTAAAAATGAGGATCATTCGCAACAAACACTACGAAAATGAGGACGAAAAATGTATTTAAGCCTAAGGATTTCTTTCATTTTCTATTAATTGAATTGTGTTTTCCATTACAATTGTTATGTTTTCTTTCATTTTGTACCTTTGTGGAGAAATCGTTGGATCATTGACCGCATAGTAGGCATTGAACCAAAGATCCTTTTCCAATTTTTGTTTTCTTTGTGGATTAGCACGTTCTTGGATCGAACTGAGCTAGTGACTGCACAGCCAGCACTGACTTAATGAATTCTCCCGTCTATGTACCACTGTTCCATTTCTAGTTTCGCTTCTGCATAATTCGAGCTCATGATCAAGCTTGGGTTGGCTAATCTTTGAAATTCATTCGATACTTGAATTCCAGTGGCAAAGTCCATGGATTCAAGTAGATGTAAAGTCATCTCGTTCATGTCAAGAGTATTCTGAGAGTAATTTTAAGTTTATTCTACTAGTTTTGCACCACGAATCTCAGATTATGTAGAATTGGTGATATTCGTATTGTTCCATTTATTTTCGATTTTGATTTTTCTTTTTTGGTGATTTTTGTGCTTGTTTCTTGTTCGCATTTCATTTGTGATGCTATATGTGATGTGTTTGAAAAAATTCCACGATCAATTCATGCTTCATTTTCGCAAATCGCATTTTCACATCCATTTTTGTTAAGTTCATTAGTTTAGGATTCACATTTTAGGATCTTGAGTTTTACTCTATCATTTTGGTTTATTCCAGTTCGCATAATCAATATGAAGCATTTAGAATAGTTAAGCATTTAGAATAGTTCTACAGTTACACATTTCCAATTCTTGCATTATAATTCACATTTAGATGTTGCCTTGTACATTTACACATGAACTCCTCTTGGGAATTTTTCCAGATTTTTTATTTTCGAGTTTTTGGTTATTAATTCGTTTCTCGTGATTGATTTATGTTCCATTTAGGTGTTAGAAGCATTTTGTAAGTTTAGATTGAATTTAGGATAGCTACATTGTTGATTCATGCATAGACATACACTAGATTCATAGTGAACTTTCATCAAACACTTTAGTTCCATTCTAATTCATTTAAGCATTTCATCAAATAGTTTGTATTTCATCAAATAGTTTGCATTTGCATACCTTCATGACATTTTAGGTTCGTTTTAGTTCAATTTTTAGTAGATGTTATAGATTTCCTCTATTTTACAACACACATTCAAGAAATCATTCACTTGTCTTTACCTATCTTTCATATTGATCTTTGGTTAACCACTACACTATATTAGTTAATGAGGAAATCAAGACTAACTAAAAATATTAAAAACATATAAGTTTAAACAAGTAAAATCAAATTCCCGTAGTTCTCTGTACAAATATTTAACAAAATTTGTCTCCATTTCTAAAACTCATCAAGCACATTATAAAAGGTCAAATTCAACAATTTATATGTCCATTTTAAAATCTTATAAATATAGAATCCAATAAACCTCAAATCAGAAAATATATATATATATGCAATATGGTTATAATGGTGAATAAACGTCAGCTAAAAATATAAAATTAAAGTAATTTTTACAAATGAATCCAATTTATTATCAACAAAAGAAAATAAATTAAACCTAAAATAAAACAAATAGAAAGTACACCCTTTAATAAAAATATAAAGGTGTGTATAAAATATGAACCGTCAAAATTTTACGAAATTTAATAATAATAATAATAATAATAATAATAAATTTTATTTCCATATATTAACATTTTTTTTCTTTACCATTTCTATTACAAAAAGCAAATCAAAATAAAAGGGAGAAATCGCACAAAATATGCCCTAACTCCTTGATTCCTCTTCAGAAAATATTATCACAAATGAGCTTGTTTTTAGAGTAAGCGTTATAATATGTAGGCCTCGTTTTATTTTCTAATTACTTTTTTGCACCTCATTGTTTCTTCCTGTACTTTTATGAGGTATAGAAAAAGTTAAAATACTCTTAGTTCCACATTTTTATATTATGATAGAAATACATTCCAGATTCTGAATTGCGAAATTGAGAATGCATTTTCCGATTTCATAATCTAGAATACATTCTCATATTTTTTAATTACAAATTCCAAATTTTTGAATTATGTAATCTAGATTACGTAATTCAATATATATTTTCACCTTACATAATCCAGAAATATATTTTAAATCGTACAATTTATAATAAATATTTAAATTTTGTATTTTGGAATACATTTTTTAATTCTAGATTGCATGTCGAAGATAAACTTTTGAGTTATGAATTCAGAATATTTCCAACATGCGGATAATTGGACTTTTCACCGTATGAAGGTACTAAAAGAAATATCCGGTTTCTGAGTCAAAACTTGGACTTGAGTGACGCACAGGAAGCCCAGATTATTGTTGTGGACCTTTTAGTTTTATTATGTAACCCACAAATGATATAATCAAGATCAACATTATTATTAAGCTTAAATATACATTTGATTTCTATTTTTATTGATTTTATTCAATCTGGTCCTATTTTCATTTTATATTAAATTAGGTCCTCATTTTCGTCAAATTGTGGTCAATTTAGTTCTTTTTACTAACGATGTTTAAATAGTTAACGTTTTTAACAGTACATGCCACGTGTCAGCTCCTGCTTTTTTTTATTTTTTTTTTATTTTTTTTAATTTCAAAAAAAGTGTCCACGTGTCAAGTTACAATTGTGCCACGTGTCAATGCTAGTGCCACATGTCAGTTTGTAGTTGTATTATTTATTTTTGTTCAATTTAGTCCCAATATTCGTTATTTTTGTTCAATTCAGTCCCTATATTCGTTATTTTTGTTTAATTTAGATCCAAATTTTGGTAAATAGAAGCATTTAATTTTTAAAATTGACATTATTATTAGTTATTTTTTAAATTTAATTATAAATTATAATATTTAATTATTAATTGAATATAATTCTTAGATTCAATTTTTAAATAGAATATAATTATTTAAATATTATTAAAATATAATTATTAAAATTTTA
>Ga0209589_1002251_pt1 | contig 33257 bp, 13 predicted proteins | sample CowpeawhiteBW_FD_187525 | JGI IMG/M metagenome (GOLD analysis project Ga0209589, IMG submission 187525) | Root nodule microbial communities of legume samples collected from California USA - Cow pea white BW (SPAdes) (version 2) | ecosystem: Host-associated > Plants > Roots > Nodule | place: USA...
TTCTTTTTTTTATATAACACTTATTTTTGAATATATATATATATATATATATATATATATATATATATTTTTTTATTTTTTTTTTTTTTTTTTTTTTTTTTTTTTTTTTTTATATATTTTTTTTTTTTTTTTTTTTTTTTTTTTTGTTTTAGGGGTATGCTTTATCACCCTCCTATTTTTTTTTTTTCACTACCCGTTTCTCTTTGTAACAAATCCCATTTTTTTTCAAGCAAGAAACATACAAAACCAACTTATCCATACTAGTTGCATCACTCACCATATGAAGAATTTGAGGAATGCTGGGTCCTGTTTCTGTTATGGAGTTAATCTTTACATCTTCGGCTGTGTTATGATTGAATGCCAATTCAGAAGAATGTTCCGTGTCATTTACATAGCCCTCAGCAACATTTAAATGCTCAGATGACATCAAACCATTTACATCTAGACGAGGAGTTGAAAGACCTTCCAAGTTTATGCTACTGTCCACATGTCTATGTTGGTTAGTTTGAGAGGCAAAGTTTTGACCCATTGGATTGATTGCATAAGCAAGATCTTTAGTTTTTGAAGCAAGACTGCCACTATTGGGATCAGTTTCAAAATTTTGATACAGATGTTCCTGAGTTTCACCAGAAGATGCTTGACCAAGACTAGCTTTCACTAGTGTTGAATCCTGGGAACTCCATTTCCTGCCACCATCACCATCAAGGGATCCAGCAGAATACCTTCCAAGGTAATGAGCCTTCCTAGAGTAACCAACATATCCATCTTCAGAGGATGTTCCCACCACATCAGATGAATCATAGGAAGACTTAGAACGTTGTCTTTCTTTCTTGTTCTGCAGATAGTTTATTAGGTCTACTTCAATGCGAGGGGTATATTGTTTTAAAGCTCGTCTCAAAGAATTTTGTTCTTCAACTGACAAACTCAGAATGAAATTAAGAACAGCAGTCGAATCAAAGTGAGAATACACTGCTATAATGCATGTAGTGGCTGCTTCTTTAAGCTTTGTATTTTTATCATGAACCAGAGGGGTCAACTTAGCAAGCCATAATTTTAGGATGCCAATATTAGCAGCACCTTCTGGATTCATGGCATGTTTGTTAAAGGAATTGATTGCAAATTCAATAACAGCCAATTTAGCCTTTGGAGACCTCTGTTCATCCAGTGAGCGTAACAATGCCGGTAAAAGAGAATCTATACTGTATGTTTTGTTCACAACTTCCAAAGTTGTTGAACATGGCTGCCTGACAAGTTCTTTAGGATCAATTAACCGAGAAAACACATGGGGTAATATTCTTTCCATGTAACCTTCAAAAGGCTTTCGGCATGCTGGAACAATATCTGCAAGTGTTGAAAGAGCAGCTTGTGCAACTTTATGATGGGGATCATCCAAGTGCTGGAAAAACAACTTCATTACCTTCTCAAAATTCTGAACAACTTCAATAACTCCTTTTGGCCCTTGCTGCAACAAAGAATGAAGATAATTAAAGGCAGCAACCCTAGCAGACCAGTCAGAACCTGAACTAAGTCCTTCACTCAAAGCTTCGTGAAGAGATGAGGGTCCTTCCGCATAATTTGGCATCTCTCCAACAGATAGCTGATTATCATCAAAACTCCTCCTCCTGCCAGCAGACATGCGTCCAGCCACATTCTTTCTCAATAGTGGTCTCTGGAAATTAGGCACATAACTATTATGTGATTCCCTAAAGTTCCCATCTCTATAAGGGGCATCCAAATACTGCTTATCGTGGTTGGGTTTTATAAATCTCCTAGTCTCCCTAATATCACTGTTATCATCAAGTGAACTTCTTTCTTGTAATCTGTCAGAGGCCCTTTTACTCGAATATGATGATATTGATGATAAAGGTTCAATACCAACAGTGCTATGATAGGACAACTTGGCAGAATCCTTTGAAGCTTGAATCTGGGTGATTATGTCAGACAAACCAAGACCACCATTTCTGTTACTACCTTTATTGATGCCAGAAGTAGTTGATTCTGTTGTTAAAGAGCTTGTCAGATGATTAGTTGCGGAGACAGCAGCAGGGAATGGTGGATCACGAGATGATGGAGGGTCAACTCCTGCACTAGGGGCAATAAAAGAAAAATTTACCGCTCAGATAGTTTAAATGAACACTAACATCAACCATTGAATGACATCTCAACCTGTAAATTGAGGTAAATAAAAACATTTGACAGGAAAAGTTATGTGGTACCTAGATCCAAACTCGATGACCGGAAAGATGAATTATGCTTATCAGACAAATCCAAACCTCTAAGCATGCTTTCAATAGCAGAAACCTTCTGCTTGCTTGCATGTAACATGCTTTCCAAACTACGTTCGGTACCCTTACCAAGTGACTTAGCTTGTGATAGAAGTATACCAGAGGAGATAGATGTCCCTGATGATATACTTGAACTTCTATCCATCGCAACAATAGCAGAAGTTCCATAACCAGGTAGATTAGAGGGAGCTGAGGTCTGACTAGCCAATGATGTCAGTGCCCCTCTGTCTCGAATGGAAGGTGAAGCATGTCGCCGATGTATTCCTCCATCCTCTTCATTTATTAACTGCAATTTACATTCAGTTTAAAAGATGACTTGAACAACAAAAGTAAATAACATTCACAAGATCATAAGTGTATACCCTTTGAATGGCAGGGTCAAAGGATGCAAATAGGCGACGAGATCGTTCTGGCCAAGTTTTTGCAAACATTCTGTAGCACATCCTTGCAGTAGATCGAACCTATCAATTTTTATACAAAATCATTGTCAAATGCATAGACCATCAAGAATCAATGAAATGCTAATAAGTTTGTCCTAAATCAATCAAAAATGATACATAAAAAGGTTTGCCAGAAAAAAAGAGTAAATGAGCATATTCAGCAAAAATTCTAATATAGAAGGTTTCAGAATCTTAATAATTCCTTACCATACAAAAACACATTGAGACATAAAGTCAACCAATAAATAAAAAGGATTGTGGATATCCACATTGTAATAATCACTACTAATTTATCCAGTTATACATTTAAAACTGAATTTTCACCAAAGGAGAACCTTTTACACTTTCCACAACTCCAATCCAACACACCTATCAAGGTGTAAAATTTCCCGATGGCTCAGAAAGAGGAGATGCCTGACTGAAAAGCTATTTAAAGTTTACAAATTTGATGCATAGTATATTTACCACATCAAAATTAAAAACCTACCTCACTCATTGCATCTGAAACACAACACTTTATCATATCCTCATATAAATCAGCAGATCGATGTATTTCTGGTGCATCAGGCCAATGTTCCAGGACCAAAAGTGCATATTCACAACACCTACAGTACAAATGTCAGATGAAATTAATCAAAAACCAAAACCCTTGACTGTGTCTTTTAAGTAGTTGATAATATATACCTTGCACGAAGTACAGCATTTCGATCATTTTTTGCACAATCAGCTATACGGGGAAGAACACGAGCAACTTTGCAGTTGCGCAACATCTACAAAGTAGAAGACAAAGGTGAAAATGACACATAGCAAGAAGATTCAGACAATTAAATGAGCATATTATATTACCGTTTTTATGCAGTTATCTGCAGACTCTGCAATTACAAGCACAGTAATCACAACCAGCTTGAAAAGGACCTGATTATCAGATCAAGAATTAATAATTTCAAAATCATCAAAATTGTGATAAATCCAACATAACTAGGCCAACTTACTGGTATAAACATTTCCGCACATGCTTCAAAATCACCCAAGAGATCCTTTGACAAAAAGCACAATAGATGGCAGGCCTAGAAGAAATCAAACAACAAACCAAAAACTGTGGGATATAAGAACCTAATTTATGGTCACGGTCTTTGAATGTAATTATAATGAGACAAAAACAACAAACATAAGGAATTCATCAAAAATAAAGGATTGCTTCAAGAGAGAACACTCTCTTCTTAAGTTCCAAAGACAGCCCCTTGAGACAATTTTTTGCTTTACAAATTAATAGAGGAGAATATACAACAATAAAAATATTAGAGCACCTGCTTCACAATGCTAGATCTTCGATCTGACAATTGTGTGCTTAAAGGTCCAACAAGTTGCTTCAAGAGCCCTCGAAAACATGGATAATCAGCAGCACCTGATGAAGAAAGCATTCAGAATGTATTCAACAGTCAAGCCACAGGAAAGGAAATTGTATTACATTCAATTTAATAGCCAAATGAAAATTACAGTTAACCAAACATAACAATTTATCCTTAAACAATAGGCAAAAAAAAGTATTACAATAAGAAAAACAATGCAGATAATTCAAATAAGGGATTCTATGCGGCACCTTTTATAGAAAGTCGGTTTTTATCTCTTAAATCTACACAAACTCTTCTCATTATATAAATACACTACACCTAAATATAAAGCCTTTAATTTTGTGTAAAAATGACTAGAGATTATCCATGTCAAAGATTTTGGAACAATAAAATCCAATACCATATTCATAAAAGATTGCCATAAACTTCCTTCATGATAGTCTACAACATCAAATGTTATTTCCCTTTAGACTTAAAATAGCAAAAAGCTCTTAATATCGCACTATAAGCTAAAATATTTCTGAACAGGAATTTGGAACCACCTACCTCCTAGAACAAGACCTTCAACTCTCTGCATAGCAGCAATTCGAATTGACCAGTCTTTTTCAGGCACAAGGGTAGATGCAATCTTCTCAATTTCCCTGATTAACTCCTTATCTGAATATACCTTCACAGGGTCTATGGGTTTCTCAGTGATGTCACCTTCTCCTGCTCATGGTTCAACAAACAAAACGTATATGTAAATAATCAATATTATCATCAAACTATACAGTGTGTTACCAATATGTTATATAGAATACTACAAAAAATTACAATTTTAAAACATACAATGCTACTTATCTCTTTGAATCATATTATTTTATCTTCCTCCAACCATTTTGCCTCCCCCATCAAAATCAATCAATTTTTCCACAATTTGCACTTGCACCTCATGTAAATTTTATCATTGAAGAAATGCATAAGAAAATATCCCCCAAACGACAACAAAAAGCTTATCCAAGGACCAATATGTAACTTAAGTTAGAATCCCGAATATCAAGTAGGTTTAACTTCTGGAATTACCCAAGAATACACATTAGCTACAATTGAAAAACCAAAAAAAAAAAACATCATCACAATTAGTGGTAATTGAAATAGTATTTCTCATAATTAAAAGCTAGAAGTCCTAACATTGTGATATAAAAGCTTGGCTAATAAATATAAACTCAAACTAAAACATGTGGTGTCAAAAATAAACACGCCCACACATGCTCTATGGTGTTCATGACTCCCCACTACTTAACAATTCAAAGCATGTTTCAACACAGCCACAACTATGCATCTTAAATTAGAAAATTATAAGGCAAAATAGAGAATTTATAGATAAGATATAAAGCATAACCCCATGTATACAATTACTTCAATGCTAAACAAAAAATTAAACATTTATGATTGAGGAATTACAAAGGCACTAACCTCCGAAAAGAGAGGTCTCCCTGGAGGAACTTTTAGCCTTTGGACTACTTTTCTTGGGATTAACACTCAAATGCTTAATTTCCCCAGTAATATATCCACCTGGAATACCATCTGAAGAGCGAACATTTGGCTGAATTCCTTCAAGCCTGGCATTAATATCTTTCACCTGAAATCAACATGATGAGGTGCAAATTCATTAGCTTAAAAGTGTTATACATACATAAACACAAACACACACACACACACACACACTTTAAATAACAATGAATTAGGAAAGTGATTTCTGTTTATATTTACCAATGATGAAGGAAGATTGTGGCGGTGAAGTTCATCACGAAATTGAGGCCCAGCTTGAGTATACATTTCCTGAAAAAGGATAATGTCAAAGAAATCTTCTAACAACAACATTCATCTTACCTTAAGTCTATAATCAATATCCCCCGGTATGACTATGAATACAATGATAACTCAACCTTTGTTAATGGCATCAAGATATTAATTAATGAAACTGTTCAATAAACCATTATGATTAACTTAATCCAGTTATCTCAAATTTAGAGCCATGAAATTCACAAGCCTCTGGCATTTAAATATAACATTTACTCATGTCCTCTTTAGACAATAGATCCACTTCCATTTTCATATTCGTCAATATTTGTCATTCTTTAAGCTAAAATAACATAACAATATTAGCAATTCTTTACGTTTTTGTTCAGAGATTTAGGAATTGAAATTAGGTATTGATATGTCATAAACCCATTTTGTAGTAACTAACTTGGTAATGTAATTCGAGTCCTTTAGCCAATATACAATTATACAATACTAAATGATTGTAAGATAAAGTATACTTACTTCAATGCACAAAATAGCTGCTTCCCTAACAGCAGGATTTGGATCGCTTAGCAAATGCAAAACCTGTCAACCACGTTTAGGAAGGAATCAGTATTTCATCCCAAATATATTTAAATGCACAAATGATATGTACTGCTTATTTGTAAAAGTCTATACAGGGGGAAGGATAGCCCGTTGAAGTGGGAGCTCTGTAGATGCAAATAAATTAATTGCAGCTGTGACAGTTCGTGTAAACTCCTCTCTAACTCTCCAGCTTTTATGTGCCCAAGCAAAGGACCCTGCCCTTTCAACAATTATTGTTGGAGAAGAAACCTGCAAATGATAATCCAAAATAATATCAAAATGTAGAGTACTCAAATAATATCACTTTGAAAATTACAATTATTCACTTTAAAAATTACAACTATGACATATTAGTTCACTATTACGCTCGTATAACATAAACCCCAAAATACATGTGTAAACATTATCCAATCAGAGTATGTTTGGATGGAATGAACAGGCCTGGAATGCAATTAGCATCTTCTGTTGTTTATATACATTTCATGATGAAACAAAAAATAAATAAACTAGTTCTGTCACATACTATATTCCGCAAATTGGAGTGAAAGAAAAGAGGAGTATTGGATACAATGGAATGAAATACATTCCATCGGGTTCCATTCCATTCCCAAACAATTCGAAAACTGGAGTCTAGCATGATGCCATGTTATTCCACCCCTTTCCACAAGTCCAAATATAGCCTTGGATAAAGATACAGAAAGAAAGTGTAAGAGAAATACTACAGCTGTAAAAGGTCATATAGATATATAAATCCAATCACAGATTAGCCACGTGAAACTCCACTCATATCTAGTGATAAATCAAAAGCTCGTGCCAACATTTACGTTATACAATAAACCAAACACAATCTATATCACTTAGCATTAATCTACTCGACCGACAGCTAAAATAGTTTCCATCTTAAACTGTTCATGAATCACATCCATCCACGGGTCATTTAGAAAGGACGATGCACCTACAAAGCTTATGACTACATAATTATCAACTTAACCGATTGCATAAGTCAGTTACAATTAACTGCTAGGAGAGATAAATCCTATTTGACTCACAAATGAGACAACCAGAAAAACTATATATTTTCACGGACATTGAGACTATCAGAAAAAGAAATTCCAGAGCCTGTTCTTCTGCAGAAACTAGTAGTAGACACTCTGGCACATGTTTCTTGATGAACCTCAGGAATCTAGGTTAATTAAAAAAATCAAACGACGCCATACTGATTCATTGGACTTGAAGACACCACAATTTAAAACACGGCATCTAAAAGGCTTTAGGTTCATGAGTTCATCTATCCTAATAATATACACGAGGATCCAATCACACCAGCAATAGATCCTACGGCTAAGCCGTTATTTAAGACTAAAGATCTAGCTATATAAATCAGTTTTTCATTCTCCAGAATCATAACAGCGATCATGCAAAAGCGAAATAGCGACAATTTAGTTTTCACTGCCGCACAGTTTCCGCTCGGTACATCAAAGTCGCTCATTATTATCCTAATAATTCCTAATCTGCACCCTACAGTTACAAGTTAGTTACCACCACACTCAATCATTGTCTAGTCAGTATCGAGTAACCAAGTTTAATACCTCCATGAGAGTGAGCAAGAGGCGCCTGGCGGCGTCTCGAACAGGCTGTTTGGCGTCGCCGAGACGGTCGACGACGGCGGGGAGGAGTGCGTTGAAGTGAAGCTTGAAGTGGTCGCCGGAGAGGACGGCGGCGGAGGCGAGTGCCTGCAGCGCGCCCTGCGAAACGCGGAAGTTATTGTCCTTCAAGAGATCCATACAAGTGTCGACGAGCGAAGTCACCTCGGAAGACGAGAGGCTCTTTCTGGAAGCTTCCAGAAGTTGGTGGAGGCGCTCCACGCCCGCCATCCTCTCCTTCGTATCCTTCGCGCGTGACAGTTCCAGCGCCTCCTCCATTTCGATCCGCAACCAATCAGATCTGAAGAGCGAGCGAGTCAGTGAGTCACTCAGTGAGTGAGTGAGTAAGTGAGTGAGCGAACGGGTGACACTTCCACACCAATGAAGATGAAGAATCGGATGAGATGACTCGGCGGGACCGTATAATTTCTCAGAGAAAGAGAGAGAGGCTGGATTGACGGAGAAGAAGACGAAGGACGAAGTTGAAGTTGAAATTGAAATGAAACGAAATGAAATGAAAACTTGCTTATGTGGTTGTGGGCGAGGTGGTTGAAATTTTAACCATCCTTTCTTTTAGAAAAAAAATAAATAATCCAACAATAATAATAAACAAAATCCAAACATATTTTAAATTATCCTTTTTCTCCGTGACCTAATTTCTAAACTATTACTGTTTATTAAAGATTTATTTGATTATTCCAGCAGTCTTCACTTTTTATGTCGTGTTTGTATTTTAATTACGTAGCGTAGCTAAAATTTCTTTTTTATAGTTTTCTTCAAAGCAATTTATAGCTTTTGAAAAAACTTCACTCACAAACATACACTTAAATTTTATATTTAAAACACCTTTGATTTAATTTTTATAGTCTTTTTTTTTCATTTGGTTGTCCTTTAGGGCTGCTAAATCATATCTAAATTATTACCCTTTTGTGTTTTGCTTATTTTAAAAGCTATTTTAATTGAACTACCGTAAAAAATAAAATAGAAAAAAGTACTTCAGCAGCAGCAGCTGCTGCTGCTACTGGTTTTAAACGCTGTTTGCTCAAGGCACCGTGAAAGGAACCACTTATAGAGAAGACAGTATAAAGTTAAATGATTTTTGTAATGATAATGATTGATTACGAGATTTTGATACACCGGAACCACACTGCATTATTGGTGTGTGTATGATCGGGTAATAAAGTTTAGAGCATTATAAAATATAACACAGTGGAGTTAGTGACTACCAAAAAAATGAAACTATAATACAACAAAAAAATAAAATATAGGATACAACACTAAAAGGTGTCATTTTATAAACTCTTGTTAAAATTTGGCATAAGTTATGACATGTAACGGCGAGGAATGGGACGAAAAATAATAGGTAAATATAACAACTTAAAAGAAAAATGAGGTGATTCATCTTTGAAAATAAATTGAAAATTGTCGTTATATAAAAAAAGGTGCAAAATGGGTTGGAGTTTGAAATCAGTCGATAAATACTATATTTTTTCTCAAGGTCAAGGGTATTTATTTGTGCAATTTAAGTAGTGTAAACTTTATATATTTTAATGTCTTATTTGATAATGACTTTTGTTTGGTTACATGATTATTTATTTAATAATATTTTTAGGATTAATTATACTTTTAGTTTTTATATTTTGATGCAAAATATAATTTATCTTTGTTCTAAATTTTAAAAAAATGTGGAATTCGAATTTAAAAAATGATAAATATAATCTTCTTAACTCAATTATATTAATTTTTTTTTATGTGTCAAATGTTATTTTAGGTTGATATTTAAGTTGTAAACCCCTAGAAAATAGTATTTTTTAAATTGTTAGTGGTTTAAAAATAATGATAATTGATTATTTTAATATTAAGATGTTTTAGTATAAATAAAATTGTTACAAATGAATTTCATTAATTTAAAATACACTATTTCTCTATAAACCTCACTTGTATAGAGTTACATGAATTTTCTCTAAGAATTCTCGTTCTATTTTCAACTTAGTGAAGATCTTAAACCATATAAGTGATTATTGTGGTGTGCTCTATTGGACTGATCAGTTTTTCTATTATTGTAACTTAAGTTTAAACTTTTTTTCTTGGTCTTCTTCGGTTTTTCGTTGTTGTATGTATGCTTGCATGTGTCTTTTTAGTCTTCTATATCAGTCTCTATTAATCAGTGATCATAATGGTATATGTCATAATTATTCTTGTGATGTTTGTATGTGTAGATAGAACATCCTGTAAAGTTAGAAGCGTTTTGATATTCTTAGAGTTGATCAGGTCCTGTCAATTATTTAGTCAAGTAAGGCAAACTAGTTATTGTTTGTGTGCATGAATTTGATAGTATCGGATATTTCGTATATTTGTGATTGATCAAGATAAGTGACGATTCTTGTTAGTATGAATAATTGTAGTATGTGAATTGCTGGATCAATTATGTATGTTTGTTTGGTTGATCTTGAGGTAATTGAAGAAAAAGTGAAAATTTGAGTGATTGATCAAATTGCTGAAAAAAAAAAAGAGAGTAAGTGACGTGGTTTTTTAAGGTTCGGTATGTTTTAGTGTTTCAAAAACTGATGGAAGAGAGAAAAAAATACGGGTCTCGCGGGGGTATTTCCAATTTCATGCTACCTTAGAAAAAAAAGAGTTAATGATATCTGCTTTGTGTAGTTAAAAGCAGGTCTATTGGTTTAGACAGGATTTTAAAAAAATTAAATCGGTTAAAAAATTCAGAATTCCAATTTAATCATACAGTTAACGATGAGTTGTAACGTAATAATATAATGATATAATACTTTCAAAATATTATATATATATATATATATATATTTATATATATATATTTATATATATATATATATATATATATATATATATATATATATATATATATATATATATATATATATATATATATATATATATAATTTCACACGAATAAAAAAATAAGAAAGTAAAACAATACTACGTGAAAAAGGAATACGAACTTATTATTAGAAATACATCTTAATATTTTTAAGTTAATATTTTATAACAATTTGACATATAAGTCTTTTTTACTTTGTCATATAACTAGTTAAATATATAATATCTTCTTTGAATAAGTTTTTAGCTGGTTAGTGTGTTATAATTATATTTTTTTTGTGTTGTGAGTTGTACAGTTAGTCTATGATGGAAATTAGGTAGGTTGAGTAGCAACTTAAAAGTAAGATTCTTAGTGAGACAATTGTTCAGGAAAAGATTATTGCAGGTAGTGTCAATTGTTTTGTGGTGGAGACCAAGTGAGCCAAGTCATAATTGAATCGGTGACATCAACGTATTATTTTCATCAACCCAACAATCTCTACCATGATTAAAATAAACACATATTCATTCCCTAAACCAACGACCATACTCCACCATAAAGAGTATACTCGCTTGAAATTAAATCATCCCAAGAATTTTCATGCAAAGCCTGTCCAACCAGGAGCTACTACATGTGCTCCACTTTCAAATCTAACAAACCATGAGTTGTCGCGTCATCTCCTTCTTCCTCAAATAGATACGGAGATACAGCCAGTCTTCACTGCACTACCACCACTAGTCCTTCACGCAATCACTGGAGCAACCAAACCATGGCCCCACCGCACACAATCATTGGCGATAGAGAAACATCGTGCAAGCCATGTGAAACACTACCGCTCCTCCCTACACACACGTCGAAGATTGTTTCACCTCGTCGTAGCTCCACCTTTATTGCTCGCGAGCCACCGCGACAACTATGGAAACAAATTGCACATCACATCAGTCCAGATCCACGAGTTACACCAAGCAACGACCTCCTTTTGCATATCCAACATGACTCACAATCTTTGCACCTCTATGAATCTGACTACATATTCACCGCGTATAACACGACACTGACAATTATTCTCCCATCAAATTTCTAATTGCAATTTCAGTAAACAACGATGATTCTCTAACAAGGAATTAATCTTTTTTATATTGTAGATCAAACTAAGCTTCAAACACAAAGCACACTAAGAAAAAATCCTACTAAATCTTAGTTTTGATACCACCTGTTGGAAAAATACATCATCGTCTTTATCCCTGAGAATTACCATATTAATAAAAAAATAAGATCAACACAAGAACATAACGTGAAAACTCAAAATCAGAAAAAAAATCACAACCATTGTCTAAAAACAAAAACAACTAGAAAATATCACTATGAAATTTTGTTCAACACATAGACTACCCTTTATGTCATTTGACCCCAAGTACACTCGTATCCTAGAAAGCAAGAATTTAACTCAAACCTCACAACACTATTAAAAAAGTATAATAAAAGTCAAATACAAACTTAAAGTGTTCTTAATTGGAGTAAGAAACACCATAGACTTAAAACTCATTATATAGTTATCAACCCTCACTCCCTGACTTATCTTAGGTGATGTGAGACTTTTCAAGACATTATTTTTACCAATCCAACCATTTGAAGAAATCTTCTTGAACAATTTTATTTTCAATAAATGAGACTTTATTGCTTAAGTGAAATAATTTTATAAGATATAATTGGATTTATCTTTTCTCACTACTTTTATGTATGAGCACTTGTCTCTTGAGCATCTTTACAATATTTATTCGATATTGATATTGTATCACCTATAACAAGTCTCATAAACTTAGATTGTATTATTGCATCAATGCTCAAGCAAGTATATATACTAGTTATAGTGTATTTTCATGGCTCAAAAGTTTTAGAGAATTACGCTACTCTACCATAATCTTTAAGTATACACACTATAGCTTAAATAACTTAAATGTTAGAGTGTAGTTTCATATGGCTCACAAGTTTGTTTAGAGAATTACGTGCCTTTGTCATAATCCACCTTTGAGAAACTATGTTATCACTAAAGAATCATTGCTTGTAAAGAAGAAAAAGTTATGTCAATTTTTTTCTTACTCATATCATGAGTTTTCGTTCGAACATTTATATTATCACTCGAATAAGTATAAGTGAATGCATGTTGAATGATATAATAATACTTTAACTATAAAACATACAATTTTATTTAAGACTTTTGCATTATATATATCCCAAAATTTGTTACTTTGAATTTCTTATGATCACAGATATTATAATATTCACAAGTTTTATTTATATTATAATATTTACAATTTATGGTTGTCTCATTCACACATATTTATTTTCTATTGAGTGTGTGTAACAATTAACTCAAAACAACTTGTCGACTCTACAACTTTCTTAAACAGTACTAAAAATTCAATACATTAACTAAAAGCTCATTGGATCACAGTCCAATAATATACTCCACAGAAAACAAAATAAAACCCTTCATAAGAAATGAACAACCTACTTAAATGAATATTATAGTCAATTCATTTAAATCATCACCTTGCTATCTATATAATTATATAAGGAAAATTTAAGAGAGAATAAAATTTCATTTCCTTTTAATTTAAAGTTGACAGAAATATGAAAATATTATATGGACAACAGAAAAGCATATATTAAATATTTTTGTCATTGCTTGTAACATATTTTAATGTATATATCTATTCCCAGAACTATATGTAATTAATGTCTTTTAATTACTGCTTCACAAAAACTATAAATTGATGTTTTTGTCAAACCGAGCTTGCTTTCATTCTCGTTTCATGCAGTTGCTCAATTTCGTTATTCCTAAACCCAAAAATTATATGTTCTGTAATTCTTTAAAGTTGGTTTTATTTATTATAATGTATTTAATTAGATCATGTTATTCAAATGTTGGTGTAAAAAGAGAATGAGAAAAAAATTATGGAAATTCATCTTTTTATTATAAAAAAAAAGTAATAATTTAATTGATGTATTCTGATTTAAGTAAATGTATAATTACAACTGACATGTGTTTTAATTAAAATAAATAGTATTACTTTGAATTAATTAGGACCATTACTGCTAATGTATTAGTTTACTCTGGTAACTCAACAATAAATTTGGCAATTAAAGTTGTGGTGAATGAAGACTTATTTAATTAGATTAACTAAGATTAATTTTAATTGAGCTAATTACAACTAATCAATGCATTTTCATAGTTGAATGTGTAGACATTGAGAATGGAAAACTATTTTTTTCCTGTAAACGACCCGAAGGCAGTATGTCGTTTTTTGCATTTTTATAATACTTTATTTAGTGAGATACACTTTAACTATTATTATAATAATAATTATATATATATATATATATATATATATATATATATATATATATATATATATATACACTAGGAAATTTGTAGATGTGACAAATTTTAGTGATAAAAAATGTGCTTAGAGATCAATTTAGACACCAATTTTTTAATTAGAAATTAATTTAAGAACTAATTTTTTTATAATCAAAATTTTATTAGCTAATATTAGTGATCAATTTAGAAATAATTATAATTTTTTAAAATTATTTAAGTTTATTAATTAATATCTAAATTGGTTATTAAGTGACTAATTTCCTTTTGTCATTAAAATTTGTTATTGTTTAAAGATATTTCTTGTAATGATATATATATATATTAACATATTTTGAATATAGATTTATTTACTTTTAATATGACTTTTTTTTTCAAATTCGGGATATAACTTAAAGAGATTTAAAATCTAAGATAACAAAAAATTGATACCATTAATTCATAGAAAAAAAATTGGATGATACTCTAAGGAAGAAAATTGACTAAGAAAACGTATAGACTGATTTCCTTAGAAGAGGAGGGAAAGTAAAAGAAAAGGGAATGAGTAGTCCTATGCAAATTAGGGAGTAGTTGATAAGTTTGGGTTCTTTTAATTAATTTTATTAAAAAAATTTAGTATATTCTCAAAATTTCTATATTCTTTAAGTTTTTAGTAGGAGATGTGACTTTTATTTTATCTAAATATTTTTCTTCCTTGTATGAGATTTTAGAATTAATATAATATTGATATTGGATTTAATATAAATAATAAGTAACTTTTATCATTCTCATTAAAAATTTATCACAAATGGTCTCTTGGTAAATTTAATTACAAAATTGTTTCTCATCAGCAACTTTATTGAATAATAATACCATTGATTATTTTATTAACATGAAATTTAAGTTTGTATGTCATAATTGTAGTTAAGTTTAATATTTGATATAAATTAATTTTACCATTTTTTTCCACCTGTATTTATAAGCATTTTGAATGTGTTATTATTATTTTTTTTTTCTTAATTCACTCTTTATTATGTGAGACGGTTAGGTTTATAGAGAGAATTTAACTGGAAAGAAACCTGAGCCTAATTACATAAGAGACATTGAACCAATCTGAATCCAAAACCTTAGATAATGAGTTTATGAATCTTTATTCTTATATGGTCTCTACTTTCTCATTTTTTATCTAATATGAAACTTAAACTCACACTTAAATTCATAACAGATACAACTAAAATTTCATTTGAAAATTATTATAAAACAAATAAAGGAAGAAGAAATATTATAAACTCAATAAATCATAAGCATCCATTCCACGAAACTTGTAAAAGTTCATTTTATTTTTTCATACAGTGAAATCTGATACTCTTTAACATGCATCTATTTGAAAAGAATTATGAAGTACTCAACCAAATTTATTAATTTGAAATTGCAAAAGACAAGCTTGTAACATATTTTTCTAGATTTTTTGGGGAATGAAGAATGATATATTTCACCTAATAAAATTAATTATCTCCATTTTCAACAAATCTGATTCCAGATATCATGTTTGTTCACAATTGTACCTTTAACCAAATCTGACACTGCAGAGGCTTTGTCGGTTGATATAACATTTTCTTTTCAGATGAAGAATTTCCCATAACAAGCACCAATTCCAAAAGTGTTGCAGACACAAAACAGAGTTCACTCTTCAAATTGCTTTCACAAGACTTTTAAAATTATTACAAAATCACAATAATTGTTATGCTGATGAGAAGTAAGAGTTGTGATGACAATTGTTGACATCAATTTATCAACAACATCTGATTATGGAGCCTCACCTAATAATCATCCATTACTCACATGTCAATGGAGGTTATTATCATTTTACTCACTCAATTTCCCTTTTCAATTTCAATAATATAACTATCAGATATTACCAGCAATTCTCATTAACTATTGAATTCATGAATTAGTTGGCTCCAGCTTTTTCTTTTTCAGTTTAATTGGAGTCTCAAATTAGTTTTTTTTTTTTTTAACATACCATTTTGATAAACATTCTGTCATCAAAACAATATTTTTCCTTTTAAAATAGACAGTAAAATAACACTTTAATAATGAATAAACTTGCACTGATTTATGTATATATTTATTAAACATGTATATTAAATAAATTTAATGTTGCTTGATTTTGTTGGGAATTATGTAATGGAAAAATAAATTTTTCAAACTCGATATATAATTTTTTTCTAACAAGAATAGTAAACCTTTTATGCAATTTTTATTATTCAACATGTAATTTTTTAATGAAAATTGCAAATTTTTATCGTAAACAAAACTACAAATCCTTTTTAAACAATGTTTTTGGATCAAATTACAAACATACACAGCTATTCAAGCTTTTTATACACTTAATTTAGATATATCGAGTTGGGATAATTTCTTTCGAATCAACTATTCATTTTTATAATAACTTTCGTCTACTTAAATTTTTAATTTTTTCATATTATTTGACATGAGACTTTAAAAAACATTCACAAAAAAATCAACAGATTTTAAGATGAAATATATAAAATAAAACATATTTCCCTCCCTCACACATCGATTAATTATTTAATCTATCTTTTAAAAAGATTAGGGTTGAAAGCAAGTTTTTGTTGGAAAGTGGCTTGAAAAAAAGGAATGAAAAATTACAAGGGAAGGGAACTATATTAGCATCACTCGTTGTTGGAGACGTTAGACTTCACATCTCTTAAACTGTGGTGCAACTTCTGTTTCCAATAAGACACGATGAAACAAGTTCATAATGTGATTGGAAAATAGAATAAAACTTTGTGAAGTGAAAAGTGTCGTGAATGATGTCTGTTTTGTTTGTAGTATGATCATTTCATGAAATTAATTGAAACATGCAAGCATGGAAAATTAGTCTCACTTGTTCTTGTCGTGTAATGGCAGCGTGTAAACTAGACATTGAGATGGTTCCTTGATTCATTGCATCATCTTCTTATTTTCATAACGTAATGATGGTTAGCACTCCAATTAAAACAGATAAGAAGTTCCACCAGATAAACAAAAGAGAAAAGAAAGAAAAAAACATAAAAAAAAAAATGTTTGTTCACGGGTCTCTCAATGGCATTATTATATAAAGTTTGTTAAATGTTGAATGGAATTTTTCAGAAGGAATGAGTATTGACATTGGATCATGAAAACAGCCAAGAAAAAAAAAAGGTGCGATAGCTTCGTGACAAAGCCTAGTTAACAACCCGTTTTGGACATACTTCAAGATTTTATAAAATTAAAAGAATATTCGATTTTTTTTTTTTTATTAAAAGAGTTGTCCACTTTTGCTTTTGCTTGATCACGTTAGTCGTTAGCTTTTATATAGTAGCAATGTTTGAGTTGAATTAAATTAAACCCAAAATAAAAGGAATAAATTGATAAAGTTATCATCTTTACAGGGTGGCTGAAGCGAGTGTTGTGTATTTTAAGGTGTAGGGACACCGTGTTATAGTCTTTTGTGGCATCTCGTAAAATTGGAATGAGACATTTGTTGTCTACTATGTTCAAACTAATTCCTTATGATTTAAGAATCTGTACAGTTGGTAAGTGTGATCCAAAACCTTTATGCGTGAAATTTGGACTTTATGAAATAATCATATTACTCTGTTATAGTACTTTTGACAAATCCCATTTGGTAATTTTTATTCTTCAATAACGTTTTTTTACAGGCATCAGATTTTCTAATTTCTTATATCTGAAATATCACTCTCTTTCCTCTATTACTGCATTGTTCAATTACTAACAGACTTCATAAATGTGGTCAACGATTTTCATGTTTAAATAGAGGACTTCATTTTATCTATTTAAAAAGTCAATTTCATGTTTGTTTGAAATATATAATTTACCCACCATGCTGAATTAGACAGTAGACATGTGAATGGTATATAAAAAAGTAGAGATTGAAACTGCACATTGATGATATTGCAAGGGTCAAAAGTCACCTTATTGACCTTTCATACACCTACTTCATAGCCTTCATGCAATTCACTTGGTTTGAGGGGCAAAAGAATTATACAATAAAAAGAAAGGGACGATACATAAAAGTTAGGTACTTGCACAATTGTTACTCTCCGTTCCATTATGACCCACCCACATATGTATAGTTTGAGTCAGTCTAATTAAGTTTAACGAAGGAATGTTTACATTGGTATAGTGAGAGGACTAAGAGTAAGAGCACAATTAATGTCACAGTGCATCTGCTTCCTCGTACTGTTCTTCAGGGATTCCACTGTCCACCCCTTCATGGGTAGGATGTCTTTTTCATCTTTCATAACACAATGACTGAGATAGTTACTTTCTTCTGCTACTGTGATGATGCAGGTCCAGATCCGACAATGAAGGATAATGATGTGAGGTCTATTTATGAAAACAATAACTTTGAGGGGACCCGCACGAATGTTAAAGTTAAAACTCACATTTAAGAAACCCCCCTTTACCCGGGGGGAAATACCTAGATTCCGACATTATCACTGTACAGAAAACATCCAAAAAAAATAACAAATTTATCCTTGTCAAATTGAATGCTTGTCATATCAGAGTTTTTAAGAGGTTAATCACAACATTAGTTGTTAAAGATCTAATTTGTTGCTGATTAAGATTCCTAAATATCTAAAATGTCACTATCAATGTGCAGCAATTCAATTATTGCATGGGTGGTGGTGGTCTGGTTGGTGCATGATATGTACAAATTAATCTCAAGCCAAAACCGCTGTGAAAATACCACAGGATTTTCAAAACTTTCCAAATATGCGTTGAGATCACAGACAAGGATAAGTGAGTATTTCCAAATACAAGTGTGGGGTGAGGGAGGGAAAAAACTTCAAGAAACCGCACAAAAAAACAAAGCAGCAGGGCCACATTCACATGTATTAGAAAGCATGTAACATTGACACTTACATTCCAACGCAAACGGATCTGAGCCTGCGATTTGACATCATGGCAACTTCCTCTAAATCAGTTTACGGACTGATTTGCTATCCAGGAGGGGATACATTGCAATTTCGGGACATTGGAAACCAGTCACATGCTTTGGAACAAAACAAATGCAACAAGAGTAATTGTTCAAATAGAAACGAGTAGTAGATTTCCAAACCACCATGACAACTGTTCATATAAAAATAACCCCGAAACAAGTGCTTTTGTTGCATCTTGTGAGTTGATACATCAGATTGTGCATGTTATGTTACACAGCATCCAATGAACTACAATATACATTAAAATTACAGAACACAAGGGCTCAATCAATATGTACAAAAGTTAAACTTCCCTAACTTGTTTGTACAGTGAAGTGAACCATCAAGGCATGGAACATCCAATAGAATATTTGAAAGCATTATGCATAAAACTGGGCTAACATACAAAGTTATAAAGAAAAAAATTAAAAAACAACTATTGATTGCACCCAGCAACATAAATTAAACTCGTACAAAATTCTAATATTAAGGATCATGGTCGTGAAGTGCAGCAGAGGTTGATGATGATGGAAGAACCAATATAGGTAATTCATTATGTACAAATTCAGTGCATAGAGAAATGTGCTCTGGCTTATAGTCCCATATATGTCCTGTCAAGTCCACGTGCTGAACATTACCTAAAGCAAGATAACTAAAAGAGTTGATCAAAAGAAAACATAAATTATTGACTTCAAAGCATACTTAGGTTATCTAGATTTTAAAATGGCTTCACTGTCCGAGAAGAAACAAATACATCAAGTACTCTCTCTTCTTGTAAAAGCCTAGGTTGAACTAGGAGTAATCTTTTAGCCGAAGTTAGAAGCTTCTTTTGACCGTAATATTACTATACCAGTAGCTAGCGGCCACGTAGGCAAAAATGGGAGTTTAGTGGGTAAATTTAAGCACCTTATCAAACTATAAGCACAAAGTTACAACCACCGGCAAGGATATATGAGCCAAGTGGTCACCCAGAATAACTGACACTAACATACCTTTTGCAAACTTTAATGCAGAGCAGACTATGGCGAGTGATTCTATTGGCATAAGATTACTGGCTGCATTCACTTCAACTAGTTGTGGAGCCAGTGACAAAAGTTTGGACAAAAATTTGGCAGTATCAATCCCACCACGGTTTTTGCTGAACAAATAAGAAAACATGTCACGTGATTGTATATGCAACATTAAAAGCAATTGGCAGAACATTACATGTAAATTTTTACCTTATATTAATTTTCACCAGTTTAAGCTCCTCTTTTATTAGATTTTGAAGCTCTTGAAAACCATGAGAGCCCAAGCCAATGCCTGCAATGTCAAGTACTTCGATTGGGGTACTAAAAAAGTTTCCCAATGCTTCGGTTACTTGACTATGTAAGAAAAGTCAAATATAAATGTATGGATGAATTCGGTGATGAAATGAGATTTTAGTGCTGTAGACAAACCTGCCAAGGTAATTGTCAGCAATAGAAAGAGACTTCAATGGCCCTTTGAAAGAAGAAAGGACATGTAGAAGATGATTCACTGAAACGCAGGACAAGTCACAGTTCTCTAACTTCAAACACTTTATGGGAGGACACGTTTCAGATGCTCCAACAAAATAGGGAATTAAATTCCTGTAAGAGATACACAATTAGAGACTATAGTCTAATTTCATAACTTCAAACCATAACTAGAAATAGAAATTCAATTGACCTGATTCCTTCATCTTCAATTGAATTGTCACTTATATCCAGCTCCTCCAAGTTAGGCATACGTTCAAGAGCATACCTAAGACTTTCTGCATCATCTTTTCCTAAATTGTTTTCCCTACAACACTATAAACAGATTAAAAAATCTTTTTCTTCATTATATACTGACGGCCATGAAAATATAAATGCAACAAGCTTATAGAGAAACCACTTCATTAATTTTCAATACACGTTCTATTATTCATCACAGGCAATAAAAGATGATTATTATAGTTCTAACATTACACAAAAAAATACAACTATATTATTTAGTACGGTGCTACCTCAGAGTGAGTACTCGCAACATTTTCAACGACTTTCCACTTCCAAAACACAGATGTGAATCACTCAGGAATCTCCTGTTAAAGTCAGAAAGCCATCCAGCTATCTTGAAGCATGTGCATGGAACTTTCTGTCAGCCAACAATAACAACGACAAAATATAGAATGCATATGCTGATGATATACTTACTTTATTATCAGAAAGGTCGAGGACAGATAGGCTAGAGGAAAGATTGAAAAGCGTCACTAAAAGATCTTTGGCAAAAGTCCGTCCATGGTGGTTGCCAGATAATTTTAATGAGCATAAAGACCTATTAAGAGTATTAGCAAGAATGTAACATGAATGCAACAGACAGAAAAACTATTATCCAGTTACATGTCCAAGTGAAATACAGCAAACGACAGAAAAAATATCATGCAAACAGTTGCGAATGTTTAAAATAATACTTTTGAAGAGATTAATAAACTTGGTGTGTTGGAGTGGTGTTCAGAAAATCAATTACGTTTCCATGTCCTAGTGAAACAACTCTCCTTCACTCCCTTTTTCCATGTTTTCCCCACAATTATGGCCCCTACAATACACTTCATACAGAAACATATGCTTAGAGACTTCTAAAATTGATGGAGTGAATTGCGCTCAACATACTTAAGACTATTATAAACATTGAAGAATTAAATACCATGTGACATTTACAATAAAAATAAATAAGCACCTTCTAGAATACTGTTTGAAACTAGCTATTAAACTCTGTAAATTCCAGTGAATCCTTTGCAATGAGAAAAACATAGTAGGAGATTGACTCGAGTATTTGTCCTAATGTTATTGTTGGTTTTATGTAAAACAGAGAGGTTATAGTATGCAAAAAAAAAAATGAATAAGGGAATGCACTTGTTATTCATCAGCAACAATATATTTATAAATAATTATATAGAAACACAAAAATTAAGATTACCATGATTTTAGCTATCTTGGATAACCTACTATTTTCTGCTTATTAAGTGTAGCAACCACTACTTATTGGTTAAGTAAAAAATTAAAAACTGAAACATTAAAGATGAAGAAACAACTAGCCACAGAATTCCTTGAGAAATGGGTGTATCAGCAGATGTTTAGTTATGTAGATTGTGGAAAGTGAGAGAAAAAAAATAGAGGTATATCATTAAAATGTAATTGGATGCACTATAATGTGAGCAACTCTCTCATTATATGACTAGGTTAAAGTATATACAAACATATGGGCCAAGCCTGGATATATACTAAAACCTTTTATTCATAGCAAAACCTCCGAACAAGTTACATTAAAATCAAATTAAGTCTTTGAAGTAGTTATGAATACTCAGGGAAGACATCAACCATCAATAAAACTACAAAGTGTAATAAAGTTGCCAATAATAAAAAGGTGAATTTACACTCATGTACCTTCCTGAAGACAAAAATGACACAAGTCCCCTAGGTAAAGAAACTGCACATGGTTCCAGAAAACTTGACGAAATGATTGACAAATGTTGGATGCCATGTTTTTGTACGCTCTCTATGACTAAAGAACCAAATATTGCATTAATAAAGTCTGTGGAGAATGTGCAGTGAACAAATTCCAGAGATGTTAACGTTCTAGAATGTTGCGCAAGAAGTTTGCACAATCCATCAATCTGTGAAAACAATTGATAAGGTCATAAAGATGCACTTTACACTTTGACAAAAAATACATGGTATCTCACCTTCATTTCAATCAGCATATAATATATATGACATCCCAATTTTTTTTTATTGATTGGCAAATGTTAGTTGAACCAACCTTATTTCTCCAAATTATTAGTAGGGGGATTGAACCCACGATCTTTCCTTCCCTTCCCTCCCATTTAACTACTAAGCCACCTTATCATTCCAATTAATACAAGTAACTTGAACATAGATAATCTAACCATACCCAAGATAATAGTATCACGACAATCTTTAGTTTTTTGGTAGGTCCAATCATGCCACATAAGATATAATATCTCTCATCTCATCCGAATTTTACAATAACGATAGATCTCACTTTAAGATCGTTCAAAAGTAATCTTTTGTAGCCACCCCCTCCCCAATGAAATATTTTGTAGTACGAGAGAATTTAATGTATGACTTCTTTTATTGTTTGGAGATCTTTAGAGTTCTTGTAGAAGAACTAATTCTCCATAGGGGAAATCTGATATCTCCTTCTAGCACAAGATCTTGTAAATAAGAGACTTATCTTTAAGATCTTTGTTGAGATTTACTTCTAAAGGTGCTCTAAGAACATCCTGCTTTAGGGTTTAGGGTTTTTCAAAGGAAGAAAAAATCTTGAAAAAATACAATCAATTAAACATTTTGATAGATATAACATGTACATGCAAGTATAAAATTACAAATTCTTTAATATGGATTATATAGCTCTATAGGAGGAAGGAAGCCTACTTGTTCCTTGGATCTGATACATCTTAGTAGCAGACTCTGCAGCTTACACTCTTGCAACAAAACCTACAAGTCAGAGTATAAGACAACACACTGTTTTACTAACACAGTAACATATGCTAAATTAAAAATTTGTCAATTGTAAGAGTGCCCAATGAATAAACTACAAAAAATTATGAATTTTATAATATAAAGAGTAACTAGTTTATCAATGTAAAGATTTTTTTTATTGTTTAAACTGTCATGTATGCTAAGCTGTAAACATTTAAATAACTACTTTTAAAGTTATTAAAGTGCTGATTTCTAATTGATTGATGATGTTAATTTTTTACATTGACAATAATAACTGTTATCATTTGTTGTTGTAAGCTTGTTAAAAGCTACACATCTGTTGACCTTATGAAAATATAATGACCATAACTCCAAATAGATCAAAGCCAAATGAACTCTGTAATATTCTATAAAATACAACTTACACTAGTTTCTGCAGTACATAGAACATTTTGCAGCCTCAGACAACTGCATTAAGACGAAGTGATATAAGGTGCAGAATAATTGGCCAAGATAAAATGCAGAAATATATAACATAGTTACTAGCATGGCTATAATCATATATTGTTACTACAGACAAAAGAAAGCATTAAACTTTCAACTAATGACTTAAACAGTGTTGTAAGTGGTTCATCTGGTCATCTAGGCAGGGCAGAAAACAGCCAGTGCCTCAGGAAGACTGAGGGAAACCAGTTTGATGATGTGCCTAATGGGACCAGACCAGATCCTACTATTTCAGATATCTTGTCAATTTACTCTTGTCTAAACTACTACGTAGCCAATGGTATCTAATATAAAGCGGTACTCTGGTTTACTAATACCATCTAAACTTTATACCTCCTATCAATCAAAGAAAAAGCCCTAAAAACAGGACCGATGTGGGCTTAAAAACTTATATACTGTAGTTTGATCTTATCTCTAATCAATGTTAGCTCTTCCACACACTTCCTCAAGTCGAAAATTGGATATCTTGAGCGTGTGATTAGGGGGAACCTGATAGCATGTGACATGTGACCCAAGAAACTTGACTAGGATAGGCTCTAAATGACTTTGATACCCTCTTAAGAAAGTGAGTTTTAAGTCTAACTCATCCCTCATAGAACTTGTTGTAAGGTGAGGTTTGCACCACTTATATACTATAATTTGGTCTTATCTCTAGTTGATGTAGGTTTTTCAACAGTTATAGCTCTACTCAATTTGGATTAGATTATGCTTTTAAAGAATTGTTTTGACTTAATTTCCATTTAAATCATAAGTGAGTTATTAGTGATCATTATGAGTGATTTTAGATTTTTTAATGTGCACAAATACAAATCACTACAATAATACAACCAAACGGCAGTGCTTCACCTCATCAAAGTGATCAGTGTAGTTTGGGGGTTATCCATCATATCCTACTTATCACCAAGTGACAACACTAACAGAAAACCCAGCTTAGCTAGTGAGATGAATCTGAAACAGATAAGTAAAGAACGATGGCCCTAACTATTCAACACTTAAACTTTTAAAGTATTTCACTATATCAAAGAACAGAAAAGTGAAATCCATAGCTCTTCCCTTTATTATTTAAAGGAAACCAATCATTTCCATATAAATTATGACAGTGTAAAATCACATCTAACCTCACATAGCTACCAAACTGTCGGCAATGGTAAGACAATTTTGAATGGCCACATGTTGAAGGGCTTGTATCCCCCACAAAGCCAACATGTTTCAGTGTACTGTCTGGAAAAAGGAGGGCCAAAGTAAAGAAAATCCAGTAAATTGTCAATAAGAAAACTAAAAGGATAGAAAGAGAAATTGAAGTGGGTTGGTTGGGCAGCCTGATAATAAGATTATTTATGAACAAAGTTGAGGACACCTTAAACATACAGAAACTGTAATGGTATTGATGAAAAGCAAAGGCTTAGTTTCTCCCAAAATGCAGGGGGTGTATTAGAAATTATTTAAACAATTAAAGGTTGATGCATAAAAGGATGATCAAGCAATTCAAGAAACTTCCAATCATCCAAATTACTCAATCATTCATTGTCATCAGTCAACAACATGCTGGACCACATTCAATACGTCAAAGTCACACAGATTATCTGTATGCCTAAAAGTTAATACAACAATAATATTTCATTCTCAAATATCACACAGACTTGGGTCTAAGGTGGAAGTGGAAGGCACATTCAGAATTAAAACTTCTCAATAACGTAAATATAAATCCATAATCATAGTACCTGAAATCTGTATGTCACCGATATACCCATTAAACGATGGGAGTAGTGCTACCTCCGCCGCTTCATCTAAACAACTGTTATTTCAAGTATATCAAATTTGGAACGAAACCAACATTAACCGATAAACACAATTAAACATAAGGCCTACTTAGGTAAACTTCAGACACTTCAAGAAGACGAAAATAAAGAGAATAAAGAAGCATAAATTTCTCTACAAACTAAAACTAGCTCGTATTCAACTAAAAATTTTGTTTCTGAAGAAACTACTACGAAATAACTTTTACAAATTAACAAATGCTCCGTTTAATCTTAACGTGTAAAAAAACACATCTCATCGGTTCTTCCCCGTTTTTTATTTATTTTTTTGTTCATCTAAACAAACCCATTTGATAACACTTAATTTATAGCATATAACATACTCTTGCAAATGCATTTCCCAGTAGAGTTGCTGCCAATCCGTTGGCGGAATCAGCTGAACGCGCTGCGGCCAGCGCCGGCGAAACAACCTCTGCCAAGCTGAATTCAGATTCCAATCCCTGAAACGAAACAACATTCCCATCACTAACAACACGACGCAATTCACTTACAGAACGCAAGTTATCCTACGAACCCCGCGCGTTTCCTCTTGTTGGTTGAGTGGTCTAGCGAAAAACCATCCTCGTCGAACGGCCTGTTCCGGCAACAACAGAAAATGGAAAATGGTTAGAACAGAAAGAGAAGAAGGTTTGAAGGTGGAATGATAGAGTGAGGGAGGGTACAGGTGGTGTTGGAATATGCGGAGAGCGAAAGGGGGCAAGCGCGTGATTAAGGTGTTGAGTAAGTGAGAAGGAAGATGGTAGATGGAAGGAAGAAGAAGATCATCGAATGGTCGGAGAAGTTGTTGCGTCAGAGCGTCCATGCAGAGACTAATCAGAGACGGAGCCTCCTCCGCCATTTTGCCCTCACTGCCCAACCACACAACAACAATTCTACTTCACCTCTGCACCAACTTCAAATAGACAAAGGTAATGGAAAGAGGATTTCTTCATGCACCCCATGTTTTCTTCCAACCGCATACCGATACACGCAGTGAAATGACTTAGTAATCCCTTATTAAAACTTTGCACTTGCATGATGACTTTCGAATAACGTAAAATTTAAAATATAAATTTATATTACAGATTACACAATTTTATATTATAAATTATATAATTCTAAATATAATGGGCTGTAACTTAGTTATGATATTATGTTACTCACTTATATATTATGAATTGGTTTTATCTTTAGTCGATGTGGAACTTCTCCGTCACGCTGAGATATATTCACGCCGAACCAGTTTTTGTGGAGTTGAGTTAGACTTAAGGTCCACTTCTAAGAGTAATTTTAATTTATGGGATTGAAAAATTCATGAGCCATTTCTAAAAGACCTGATATAGAAATATAATTATGAATTCCAAATTATATAATATGAAAATATATCATATAGATAATTTAAACTTTTCTCACAGCATACAGGTGTAAGAAGACATTAGCGAGGTGGAAAGAAATGAGCCAAGAATTTGTTTATTATAATAGCCCAAGAGGATTACTTTTAGCACTTCTCTCTCTTCTAATTGCACCCCTTCAATTTCCTTATTTTAGCCATCAGTGTAATTTTCTTATTCATAAATCAAGTTTCAAAATTATGTAAAAAATTACTTTCTGAAAATTAATTTTGGAAGTTGGTATGGATGGCTATTTGTGAGGCTTTGAAGTACTCATCATCATGCACACTGTGTTGTAAAAACTTAATTTATTGGTGAAACTAAAAGCATAGTAATGTAAACAATCATAACTGTAATTTTGTTTAAGAAAAAAATTATTGTTTAACAGATTGCATATATCGGTGGAGGGTTAGTGTGTATTCGTGTTAGTAGTTGTTGTTGCCCATGTCAACTAGTGAGTCACCATCACTAAACACAAACACCTTGATTCAGTTTATTATTACCTTAGAAGTCTTATTTTATATTCCTAAATATGTAAATTCAACTTTTCTAATCACCACTTAACTAATTTCTATATACTAATAGCAAATATAAATCGTGTTAGGAATTCTTAAAAATTAAACTTTAAATTTAATTTAATATTATAAATCAATTTTTAAGTTTAACTTTGCTTTTAATTATATATTATAAAATTGTCTTGATAGATCTCTTACACTAAAATATCTACATTTTAAATGTTAAGCGGTTAAACTAGATATTAGTGACGATATAATAACAAAAGTAAATTCAACAAATAGTAAATTTCGTTATAATAGACTTAAAATAATTCTAGTATCATCTTTAAAAAGTAAATTTTAAACTTAATTTTGTAAAATCAACTTAAAATATAAAATTTAAACTTACTTAAAAATAAAAAATTTCAAAAAATATTTTTTCATACAAATTTTAATTAACACCAACAATCTATTTCCAGCTACAATTTTTTCTCTTAATGTATTGTGACATCTGAATGAAATTCTTGTAGAAAAAAAAAATTATGTATGTTTGAATTGTCATTTTTTAGATTTCAATATTCTTGCTTAAGAAAACTAAATTGTAAGTGAACATATGTATAATATTTCACACTGAATTTTGTCCTTTTTTTTAATAAAGAATATAACTAAAGTTGGAGATCCCACTTTTGTGGTGAAGCTTCTAAAATAGATGATAATAATAATCTTTTCAAGTGTTTTGCAGAAGCAATGATATTCTATTTTCTTTTAAATACATAAAGGTAATATATATATATATATATATATATATATATATTCATTTATTTATCCTTTTTATTTTTTTTTAATACAAATTATTCAATCCGAAATTATAATTACACCAAGAATATATTTACAATTTCTGAAAATATGAGTTGCAGGAAGAAATGATCGGGTGCAGGAAGAAATTCCCCTGGTATTATTATTCATCTAACTTGTCTACTGTGTACTAACTTAATTTTTCTCTGATTTGTGTTGGGCCGCTTTTCACTGCACCTCTCTTTTTTCTTCATACATTCCAATAAAATTTATGAGCCCAAAATTATAATAAAAAAACTAAAAATTATTTATGCACCTCCATTCTTTAATGCATTATTCTGAAAGATATTTTTCAATTTAAAAAATATTTTGAAATACATTAAAAAAATACTTTCTGAAATGTATAACGGATTTGAGCAACGTTTTGTTTACAAATTAGTAAAAGAAAATAAGTTCAAAATATACTATCAAAATAAATAAATAAACAACAACAAGAAATCAAAATCCTTTAAAGTTTTGTGAACGTCTTAATTAAGAAATTTCAATGTTAACCATAAAAATAACAAAAATACTTCAAATTAAATGTTCATAACTTAACTAACATAAGATTAGCATGAGAAAATGATTGATTAGATGAAACCATTTTCGTGATAACTTAGCATGCTCATAGTTCATCCTCATTGTCTTTAATGACTATCAATAATAGTTACTGGTAATAATTTTTTCTATAAAACTTATTTTTAATAATAAAACTCATAATATATTTCATAGCTATTAAAATTACTTTATACAATTTAATTCAAAACAAAAGCAGCAAAAAATTGACAGAAAAAGATTCAATTGAATTTGACATTTCCTAATAAGTTTGTTGAAGGATGATTTGTGATTGAATGAAAGTTTGAACTGTCATGAACTCATGCTATAAGAGTGATTAAACATTTAGCAAAAGCTTTATTCTTTGTGGAGTCTTTGAAGTAATTTGCATGTGAATGAAACTCAAAATGGTTGGGGACACAGAGGGGTGTTTGTGCTTAACATCTTGTGATGCCTTAGATTCCATGGAGACACTGAAGCTACAAGTCCTTAAAATGAACAAAAGAAAAAAGCTTTTATATCAGTATGACTCAGAGGCATCTTTGTATTTTTTTTCTCTTTTTCAATTTGACAGTGAAATGACCCGCAAGAAAGAAACCTTAGTCCCTTTCAAGAATCATGCTTACTCTGTGGGTTTTTCCGTAGTTTTAGGATCTCAAGAATGGCCACAAGTTGATTATTCTACATAGGCATGCCATGCTGATCATATTAAAAGCTTATCTTGTGTGTGTTGAATGCAGTGTAATAGATAAAGCTGTGTCACGGGTTTTCTGGGTTGTACAAGCTTCAATTTTGAAGCAGAAGATGCCACATTTTTGGCTTCTAGTCTTGTTAGAATTTTCATATAACAACACAACACCTGCTATTGGCTGCCATCACCGAATATTCTCTTCCTTTTTTCTCACTTTTCTTCCGTGTTGACAAAGGCCTCTTGCTACCCTTTTACATTTTGAAAATATTTGTCCTTTTGTGATTTTTGTTTCAGACTCAGCTGTTCTGTGACTATTACCTGGCTCTTATCATATGCACGCACCCCAGAATCTTTTTTTTTTTTTTTCTCTTTCTTTGCCTTCCACGAGTGAAAAATAATACAAGTTGACCATGTCTATCTCCTCATTACTATCATTATTTTTGAAACAGTGTTTTGAAATTTGCCAACTTTTGTTGAATTTGACACCAATATGTGATTTTTTGAATTCATTTCAGTTGTTGACTTTAATTGGTTCACATTTTATCATTTGGAATGAAATATCATATTTTTCCAGAGAGTAACGGTTTTGTTTATTTGGAAAAACTTCTGCTTTGATCTGTTTGATCCTGAATTACCCCCTTTTTTTCCAGAATATGACAAGAGATTAAAACAGTGAAAGAGATAGAGGAAATAGTTACTTCAATTTTTGACCTGTTTCATGGACCACATGCTTTTCTTAGTAAACTGCATGAGTTGTAGGGCTATAGGAGAATCTTACTAAGATATAGCTAAAAGAAAATATATATATTGGAAACCGAGTACACAGTTATATAATACTGCGAATAAAACAATTAACAATTCTCATTTCACATATTTTGAAAATGTGTACGTACAGAATGAACGGTAACATCCCTCGAAATTTGCAGACAGAATCTGTTATATTATAGTTTGAGCACAAAATATAATACAGAAGAGAGTGGTTGAATTAGGATTTCACTAATGAGAAGATTGTAGACAACTATTACGCCAAAAGGGAATGTTGATTAGACAGTGTGATTACTGTATGTTGTTTATTGTAACTTACTGTTATTATATCGCATCAGTCATCATAAAAAGGTGGGTATCAATTCTTTTGGAACAGGCAAATCAGTTTGGCTTTGTTCTGTGATTTTTGGAAATTATAACTGATTAGGTCAGGAAAAACCATTATTGTTAGCATGTCCAAGAGTTATGTTGTGACTCGTGATCCATTCCATAGTGATTTAATGGGAGCCAGAAGATCATTGGAAGGGGGAGACAGGAAATAGAGGATTGATCTGTTTGGGGTTATGGTGGGTCCTTGTTCCCCATACAGGTTCTACACCATAGGCCCACACCTGTACTAGCTCAAACAGACTGTGACAAAATTACGTAACTCCATATACGATCTTCATCATTCACTACTCAAAACCGAGTGTGGATTACTAATTTATTCTACTGTCAGACTCACTTATTGCAATGTGAATTGTTACAGTGTAGCAGTCTACTTTTGATGCTTCTTTCCTCCTGCAGCCTTTTCAGGGTAGCCATTTGCAGAATCTTAATTTCCTTTTCTGGGTTAGAGTTTGGGACGGTGGCAACTTTAGAAGCCACGCTAATAGACTTCTTCTGAAGTGTTTCAATTATTGAACAATCTTGTGAAACGTCTTGAACTTGAACCAATTGCACGATCTTTTATGACATGTGCAATTCCTTATATTCTTTCTTTGTGCAGTGGAATAGGTGATTAATTTATTACAGTTTCAGTGGTGTGAAATAGCAGCAAGTTGAAATAATTTTGCAGTAGCATTTAATAAAATTAGGTAAGTAGGGCCGTGTGTTGATAATCGAATACAACAATAATAGAGTTACAATATTAAAAAAAGCGAAGCCAAAGCGAAAAAGCCATGTCAGGGTTTCAAGGATTCAGGCCCTGCCAGTCAAATCAACTACCGCATCCTCCACAAGTTCTTCCAGCAACTTCCCCTCTACTTCCTTCACCAAAATATCCATCTCTAATGCCATAAGCTCAACCCACCCTTTCCCCACAACCTCTTTTCTGACAACACTCTCTACCCCCAGGCTGTTACTGTCCCCACAATCTCCCCAAACAGACCTCATAGCACCAGATATTAACTCCTTCATCTGGGCCACAACAAGGTCTACCAAAGGGTGAGCTGCACCCTCTGGGACTTGGAATCTGCTGTGGCTCCCACTCCATAACCTACCCATCAAGTAATTATCTGATCCATAACCAGTAATTTCTATCAGTGAAAAATTAACACAATCGAATACAAGCTTCTGGTTAGATCTCCTCTGCCTTCGCTTCGCCTCATGGAGTTGCTGAGGCTCCTTCTCATTCAGATTGGCATAATTCTCCCTCAATGACGGATCCAATGGGCTTTCGAGGGAATGCCATCTAGAGTAAAACGAGTCAGACTGCACTTGATCATCAATTCCAGCAGCTGATAGTAGTTTCTCCACAAACACAAGCCAGTCTTGATCCTCTACCTTGGTGTCTAAGGAGCCCAACGAGGGCTTTAATGGGTATGGACTTGCCACCTCTACACAAGAATCATCCCATGAGAGGGTCCGAGCTATTGATTCTATAGGTGGTGATTTGTCAATTAAATTAGACTTCAGAGGGCCCCGTGATCCTACAAAGAAATTCGAAGTCAGATAATAATACAGTAAAGACAATCCAATATGAACTTCTTGAAATAGTGAGAATAGAGAGAAAGAACTAGGCAGTACCCAGGTGACCACCCTTCCCATAGCCCAAGGACTCGTTAGCACCATTGTCATCTTCAAATGGAGGCTCTAAAACTGATATTGGACTCGGCTGACCCTGGTTTTCACTTGAAATCCAAGGCACCACGGGCTTTGACAGTGTCAATCCAGACTGAAAACAAACATGAGGAATTCAGTTTACAATTCCATAATCTGCAATAACAAGAAATGATAGAGGTTTTGTGTGAACTTCTACATATGCTGGCAGAAAAAAGCTAGTTCTGTTATTTATCAAATAGCTATAAGGACTCAAAGGCAGGTGAAGATTTCATTTGTTCCACCATTTCAGCATTAGAGGGAATCCTAAACAATTGGTCAAGCATATAGACTATGCTTAAATAGAACCTGCCATGTCACCACACCAAGCAGCTTCCAACACATACATATGTTTCAAGTGACTAGTTTCATTAGATAGGTAG
>Ga0209589_1002253_pt1 | contig 33238 bp, 13 predicted proteins | sample CowpeawhiteBW_FD_187525 | JGI IMG/M metagenome (GOLD analysis project Ga0209589, IMG submission 187525) | Root nodule microbial communities of legume samples collected from California USA - Cow pea white BW (SPAdes) (version 2) | ecosystem: Host-associated > Plants > Roots > Nodule | place: USA...
GCATTCTTTTAAGTCTTCAACATTTTCCATGCATCATCATCAAGTCTTCCATACTTCTTCATAAGTCATCATCATCATCAAAATTCCTTATTAGAGGAAGATGTTCATCTTCTTCTTTTTGTCAACAAAACTATATCGTTATAATTTTTAATCTTTCTTTCCGAGAAGACAGTGAATCAACCATGCATTAAGTTGCAAAATGTCAATAAAACTTATATCTCAATTATTGAAAGTAACCTTATATGTTGAAAAATTCAGCAGCAATAAAATGGCAATAAAGCCAATAGCACAATAAATCCAGTAACACAATTATTTTTCATTAAAAAAAATAATTTTCTTATGCAATTTAATCATAGCAGATAATTATAAAAAGGTTGCTAAATATATATATTTTTTATTCTAAACATTTTAAAACCATCATAAATTATTATGTCCTACAAATTTTGAGTCCTTCAATGGTTAAGATTATTTTAATTTAAGAACCTAACAACATAAATCTTAAAAAGAAATGTAAATTGAATTAAAATAATCTTAACCATTGAAGGACTCAAAATTTGTAGGAAATAATAATTTATGATGGTTTTAAAATGTTTAGAATAAAAAATATATATTTAGCAACCTTCATACAACATGTCAACCACCATTCATGAACCTACCCGCTCATAGCACAACATCTCCTCATCAATACGTACAAACAATACTCACAAAAACACTAAACTCGCTTGGGCTAGAAGCCTTAGCTTAAGCGACTAGGCCTGTCCCGCTTAGGCTAAGCTTTCTCGCTTGAGCGAGCGTCCTAACTTGGTTTATCTGCGAAGTCTTGCTTAAGCGAGTCTCTCCTCGCTTGGGCGAGATCGCCCTTCGCCTAACACCAAAAACTCTCGCCTAGGGGGGGAGTTAAGCAAAACACAAAGTTAAGCACGAGGTCTCTCTTAAGCGAGAACCTCTCACCTGGACGAAAAGCCTTGTTGCCCAAAAATCGACCTCCTCGCCTACGCGAGGTGCCCAAAACAAAGTCACACACCCCTCGATTTCTCGCTTAGGCGAGAGGTACTCGCCTGGGCGAGATAACAGGTCGCCCAAAAACCTGGGCACTCCGCCTAAGCGAGTAGCTCGAGCATAAATAGGATCAAGACTCTGCAAATCTCGCCTAGGCAAGCTTGGCTCGCCTGAGCGAGATTAGCAGATGGGATCCCTGTTCACACACGCACAATGCAGAATTTCCAAACCAAAAACCCCAAACAAACATTATTGTGCATTCCTTAGGAACCAACAATTCTTATGGACATGCTTAGACCTAATTGAACCACCACAATTCGAGATTGAACCACAACAGCCCTATAATACAATTACCCCAATGATATTCATACCCAATTGTACAAGAGGCTTTCCCAACAATGTCAAAACAGCAATTCACACATAAAATCGTACATGCACGAAAATTCATGTCAATAAAGCACCAAATTATGAGATTATGGCTGCCACACATGCGCAAAACTACATAAACGAAAATAGCTCCCTTTACTTGGTTTCCTATGCTTAAAAATAAGGAAGGATGATGGTTCTTCTTGCCAAAAAATTAACATCTCTTGGTGCTATCCAATTCCAGCTCTCTTGATTCCCCGCACTCTTCACTCCCAAACTCCCTAATTGCTTGGTTTTGCCCTTTTATATGGTCATTTAATTATGGTAAATGGTTAAAACGAAATTTTGATTTTAAGTGTCTCTAAATGCATTTTAAGGACCATTATGGGTTGTTTTTGCAAAGATAAAGAGATTAATTTCATTCTGAGCAGGATTTGAACACACACACTTGCAATTCCAAAGTCAAGGCACAACCAATTCAACCAAGTCAAGTTTATGTTAATTCCTCTAATTCTATAATTATGTTATTACCTAACATAATCATGCATATTATTAAAATTAATAATAAATCAAATAACACATACATGACATACATAGGACTCAAACCCAAGCCCTTTCACACAATCAAAGTACTCTCAACCACTTGTACTAGTACTCTTCCACGTCACAATAATTAACATTAAATGTCATAAAGGCTTCTACTACCCACATTTATTAAATAATTATGTATTTAATTATTTAATTTTTCCGGGTCTTACATACCCAACGATTGCAAATTCCTTGCCAATTTGTTGAGTAATCTTCAGGCCATAATTTTTTTCTTTAGGCCATCATTTTTTGTGCGTTGCATAAAGTCATTTTTGTTGTAGTGACAATATAATTAACTAAGAAATTTTAGAATTGGAACACCTTTTAAACCCTTTGCAACTTTCTTTCTTTCAAGCAAACTCTACATCAAAAAATGCAACAAAATTGCTTTAGTAAATTTGCTCATTTATACTCAATAAGATTGAAAGTTAACAAACTTGAAGTAATGGTGATGTGCAACGACACCACAACTTGACTATATTCTTGTGCCTGATCTTGCCTAAAGTCTCAACCTCCGTGTTAAGAGCATTGTTCTGAAACCTACCCTTTTCAAATTGTTAAGCTTCTTCTATGAGCGAATCCCTCTCGGTAACTCCCCAAAGTGACTATTATTATGAAAATCATGAATTCCAAGCTGCCTAACATTCATAGCTATTAGAATGCAAGCAGTGAACTTATTATCACTGGCAGAAAACTCGACGAGATTCTCAGATTATAAGTAATAAAGGATGTGTTAAGCCAACAAGGGGGGTTGAATTAGGCTTATAAAAAGATATTAGGTTCAGTTTTATACTTAAAATCAATCCATTTCTAATACTTGATTGGTCAATGAACTCAACAATCTATCATTTCTGAAACACACATTTCAACTGATTCAAAAACACAATCAATCAATAAAATACTGACAGTAAATGCACATAAATATGAATTAACCCAAGATTTCAAATATGATCAAATTACTAGTCAATATCAATTCCAATTAATAGCAGAAGGAATGTTTTACCAATTGATTATGCAAACACGTCAAATTACAAAGAAAGATTGTTTGGATTCATGTTCTTGATAAATTTAATAAAGAATCAAAACAACGGATAAAAAGTACATCAAATCCCACATAATTTTTATACTTGTTCACTCCATTGTGCTACATCCAGTTAGTTAAGGCAACTTTAGCCTGACTTTCCACTATTTCAAAAGCTTTACAAAATCTTTATAGGATTACACTTTCGAACATACAATACAACACACTAAGGCTCTTGAATCACACAAGAAACTCATACTACACAGTAAGAACCTCTCTTGCAGAATTGGAATCACACTAGACACATCACAAATGCATAAGAAGGACCGAATCTCAAAGGTGGCTCTCCCCAGCCAACCAAGAACCTTTTTAATGCGCACACCAAGAGCATTCACAGCTCCAAGACTCCAAAGATGATCACGAACAATTTCAGCACTTAGATGTTCATAGAGAATGATATTTTCCAGAAGTATCAAAGTAATTTAGCGCACAAAAATAAATCTTTCATATTCTCACTGAAAAAAAAAAATCAAGCTATATAGTTTATTAGCTAACATATTGAATATGTTGAAGTTTTGTCTCGATCCGTTAATTTCACTTACAAGTGAAATTAGCTGATTGAATAATATTTCAGATAATCAAGTATGTTACTTGCAAAACTATAACACCAAGTTGTTTAACATATTAAAAAATATTTTAACAGATTGAATAGCTACAACCATACACTAGACTTCCATTTCTAAGTCAGTATGTCTTCAAGTTCAAACAAATCTTCAAGCGTCAAGATCTTTAACGTAGTTACTTCAAACAGTTGCTTCAAGCTTAGTCAAATCACAAACCTTCATCAAATCTCAATCAAGTATTCAATTCTTCATGATCTTCAATACTTCATCAAAACTTTATACACCAAATCCATTTGTGCTAAGACCAACTACCCAACCTTAACGGGAATCATTCCTAAGAAGTTATTCTTCGACAAAATCTATAGTGACAAGTTCCCAACACCCGTAATGGTCGTCACAAAGGAACCAAAAAATGAGTTATTGACAAGCTCGAGAAGATACACATGTGGAAGCCCTCAGAGAAAATATTATGAATCACTAGAAGCTCCTTAAGAACACCATTATAATTGAGCATCGCTAGAATAAGCACCCAGAAATGGTTTCTTGGATTATGTCTCCCTGTAGAAACCCCCAAATCTCTCCTTAAAACTCTAAATTTGTCCATGAAAAACATCCTTATTGTGAAAGCAATGACATAGTGAGCAAGAACGACGACAAAGTGAGCGAGAGCAAGAATGGGCATGTGATTTTTATTTTTTGGAATGCAAATGAATGAGCGCAAACTCTTTTTTAGGTTTTTATTAAATAATAGACGATGTTGTTGTAATTAAATGCTTTCTATTGATATCTCAGTACATGGCACTTAAATTTAAAAGCGCTCTCTATTGGTCTATCTAAATTTATTATTTTTAAAAAAAATATAAATCAAATAAAGATAATTCATTTTTCATGAAGTGTTGTTATCTATGTGTAATATTTTTATAGCATTTATTTCATAAAGCGTTGTATTTTGGTTTCGTGTTTGGATTTAGAGCACTTAATGAAATAAGCGTTCTCTAAACGGTGTTATCTACCGATAACTTTGGCGTAGTGTTTCCAATTTCTTCTCACAACTCTTGCCAGTTATCTTTGATGCTAAGTCAACTTGTGTTTATTGAAGATCCTTACATGTCAACTACCAATTGTCGAAGTCAACATCCAGTTTAGCTCCAATACAACATCTCCTTCTCTTATGTCTACAATAAGTTAGGTTCGTAGAAATAACAACTCTTTATGTTCCAGCGTAGCATTCCTTGACTCTTATGGTAGCGGCTGCACCCTTTTGATTCTCCTTTTCAACTGCATAAAATAAGCTTATCACTTAATCAACATTATATGCTTGCATATCAGAACTTAATCATAAAACTCTTTCTTCTTATAATATAAAATTATTACTATCACAATTAGAATTAAATGTAACGTTATGTAAACTATATTACTACCCATGCTAATCTTAACAAATCTATCTAATTAATAGACTATTAGTAAATATATCATAAAAGAAACTAATCTAAAGGAAAATAATAAAAACTAGCATTATTCTACTCTAAACTAAATATATCTTAAAAACTAGGAATTAGTAGTCTAGAACACCCTAAGAGCATGTAAATGGCTTGGAAAAAAATGTAACATTCTTAGTGTTATCACACCCCACATTTGAACCATTGCACTCTTGAGCAATAAAAGAAAACTAAACTAGCTTTTCACGCTTTTCACAATGCAATATGTGTAACTTCATGCTTTTCACAATGCAACATGTGCAAAATGAGAGTAATGCCATGCCCTTGGTGGGAAAGCAATCGGTCTAGGGTACCCTCTCGTCCAAGTAGCCCAATTGAAACCTTAATTAGGTCACACAACAGACAGAAGAAGTCCAACTTCTAGGCTAAAAACTACACTAGGCTAAAAGTTCAAAACAAGATCTAATTCAAGTCCCAAACAGCCTACACTACTCGGCCCAATTACGAGGCTCAAATTAAACCTATTCTAATCGGGGTTTTCTTCCTGCACCTCCAATATTTATTCTACGTTACCAAATTTTTCTTAAAATCCAAAACTGCCCTTTGACTATTTTAAAATTTTAAATCAATCACTTCTCTCATTTCTCTTTTTTATTTAATGAAAACTACTTCTCACTCTCTTTTAAGCTAAACCTAGCCACCTCCTTACCTCATCCCCCATATCCTAATCTGCCTCACTATCCTCACTCTCTAAGGTGCCCCTCAAGCCACATTCCTCCTCTCTATTTTTTGCTCTGTTTTCTCTCTTCTCTTCACCATTCCTCTACATTAACTTTTGATATTAATTAATTATAATTTTAATTAATTTTAATTAATTATAATTTAGAATAATTAAAATTTTAATTTTTATGATTTTGAATAATTTTAATTTTAAATAATTCTATTGTTGAGTAAATATAATTTTAAATAATTATAATTTTGAACAAATTTATTTTAAATTAATTTTAATATTAATTTAATTTAATTAATTAAAATATTGATTAATTTTATTTATAATTAATTATAATTTTGAATACTAATAATAATAAATTATAATTTTGAAGAATAATAATTATAATTAATTATTATTTTGAAAATTTATAATTATTATTATCAATAGCTACTTACCACAAGAAAAAAAAATTTAGTCACCGGAAGTCGACATCCGTTAAATTTCATTTCTGGATGTCGACTTCCGTAATTGCGAAAAATTCACTTTAAAGACTCGAAGTCCACTTCCGTAACACTAACAAAAAATTCACTTCACTACCGAAGTCCACTTCCATTTTACACATACATTTTCGGAAGTCGACTTCTGTTTTACACATACACTTTCGAAAGTCAACTTCCGTATATGGGAAAAAATAACTTGACTTCCGCAAAAGTTCACTTGTCTTCCGGAAGTCGACTTCTGTTTTACAAATACACTTCCGAAAGTCGACTTCCATATACAGGAAAAAATAACTTGACTTCCGCAGAAGTTCACTTGTCTTTCGGAAGTCAACTTCCATAAATGGCCGAATGAAAAATGACTTCCGTAACATGAAATATTAAAAACCCAGCTCATTTTTTTCTTATTTCTTTCACTTATAACATTTACTTCAAACATAAACTTATCAAATATAAACTTATATTGTAATGCGTACCTTTTTTCTGAGAAGAAATGAAGAAAATGGTGAAATACGAGTGGACCCTAAACTGCAAAATTCACACCTCAACCAGCAACGAAAGTTCTTCTTTTGCAGTGCAAGTGAAAGTGAAAGAAGAGAGGGTGCAAGGGTATATATAAAACACTATTGTCAATTAATTCAGGCAGCCAACTACCTATGCCACTTCATAATTGTTTAATTATTATGTCTACCTAATTAAATTTTATTTATTTATTTAATTTTTTAAGGGGCCATAAATGGAATAGCATGAATCTTTGGAGGTGCAAAAGAAATATTGGGGGTGTAGGAAGAAACCCCCATTCTAATTATTGACAATTAATCTTGGCCTATGAGAACAAAATTTTAGGCCCACTCAACTTAGGCTCTTATGGTTAGTCCAAAGGGTTTGCCATCAGGCATGGGTTCAAAGATAAAAACTAGTCAAAGGTGGATAAAGCATAGAGGTCCAGAAAGATTCCCTTATGGTTTCGAGGAGCCAAAAAAGGTCAACAACCTCAAAGAAAGTGGTGTATACGTGGGTTAAAAGAAGTTTGGCCAAACAAATTGAAGGGGATCCTACATGAAAAAATAGGCTAAGTAAAAGAAGTGAGGGAGATTTAGATCGAACAGTGGAAAAATACTTGATTGCATAACCAATACATCAAGAAAGCAAGATGTTCTTCAAGGCTAATGGGCAAAGCAGAATTATTGACGAAGTACTTTATAGGAAGTGCCCATAGGCTTTCTTATACCATCAAATCTTAGCTTCGAGGGTAGTGTGTCATAAGTAGGGGTGAAAATACGGGTCGGACCAACCCATTTAGGCTCACCGTCACCGCTCTATACCCGCACAATAGAGTGATGAGTGCATATTTTTGCCCTCATTTGGTATTTAATAATGGAATTTTAATTGATTTGTGTGCTTAAATGATTAGTTTAATTGGAATTTGTTATAATTAAGCTATTTGAGTCTGTGTGATAAAATGTTTTAAAAAGTGATTTTTAAGCTCATAAATTATTTTCGGATATTCTAATGTTTCTTGATGTAACTGAAGTTAAATTTGACACTTTTAAAAGTGTGAAATTAAATTGTTCCAAGTTACAAAATAAAGCCAAAATCAATAAATTCTAGAAAGAAATAATGCAGGGGCTAAATTGGAATTTTGGACAAATTTAGTTGTTGCTAATTATTTAGATAATTTTAGATAATTAATCAGATAATATAAATCGAGAATATCTTCAAGATATTTTTAAAACTGATAAATTTGTTAATTATTTCGAAGATATTGCACCAACAAATAAAATGACTATATCTTCAAAATAAAGATATTTATTTTTATCTTTATTTTAAAAGATATTTATCTTTACCTATATAAAAAGACCAAGAGGAAGCAGAAAAGGGAAGATCGAAACTTTGGAGGTTAGGAACCTTTAAGGGGGCCTAATTTCGTTCTCTCTCTCTCTGCATTCTCTTCTTTTATTTTTATTTTGAATTTCATGGAGGGCTAAGTTTCAAGGTTTGGTTCCATTGTAATTTTATTATGGATTTTGATGTTAGAATGAATAAATTCATTTGTTTTTTTATTCTTGTTGTGATTTATTTTCATCTATGTCTTTTGCCTTTAAATCAAGTAAATCTAACGATTTTTACATTGTAGCAAGTTAGCACAATGTTAAATCTACATAACATATCAATCATATGAGTTCAAAGGTTTTTAATTTTAATTGAGAATGTACTTTGATTAAATATAGAAACTTTCATGTGATTGAATGAATGTTTGCCAATGATTGAGAATGTACTTTGATTACAGGTGAAAACCTTAACTAGAATTAGTCAAGAATGTACTTTGGTTAATTAGCTTTTTGCTTGATTTTATAAGTAAAAGAATATACATGATTATGCATAATAATATTTAATTGAGAATGTACTTTGGTTAAATTTACTGTGACTAATCTACAAAGTTCTTACTTTTAATTGAGAATGTACTTTGGTTAATAGTGAGAACGCTAACAAATTAATTGAGAATTTACATTGATTAATTTGCAAATCTACAACAATAATTAATTGAGGAATAATCTTTAGACAATCGATGATGAATCTATTTTAAGAAAGCGAATCAATCTATTTTCTCACTATTGTTTTATATCTTTTTATCTTTTTCCAACTTTATTTCTTTCTTTCTTATTTTATTTGATTAACCCTTTTGTATAGTTTTTATACGAGCTAATTTGTTAGAAATCAATTTCGTGTTTGTTGGGAGACGACTTTGAGTTACTTTACCCTTTCTATTTTGTTGACTACTTTCTTAACAATATTGAAGTTGTTATAGGTAAGTAATATTAATTTGATCATGCCAACGACACCGTTATCAAATTTAGCACCATTGTCAGAGAACATGGTTAGAATTTTTATCAATTTAGTTCTTATTTTATTTTATTTTTTTCTTACTGTTTTGGTTTTATTTTTGTTTATCACTAACATCTTGTTTTTCTTTATTTTCTTCTAACATTTATTTTATTTTATTTTTTTAAGCATAATTTTTTTTTGAGGAATTTTGTTAGGAAATTTGTGAAATTAGTTGGGGAACACTTTGGCTAAGGAAAGATAAGGTACTTAAGTTGTCCATTGAGATGCACCTCTCTTTCCTAGAAGTCTACTCAACAAGGTTTCAACTTATTTCTTTTCAGAAAACCTCTTTCAAAAATACAAAAATAGTTTTTCATATGAAAATAATAAATAATGTGATTTTCAAATGAACTATGATTACTATCCATAACAACCACATGATCCATATGGTTTCTAGCAACAAATTGTTACACCTACTTCTGCACCTGATATAAGTAGGTTAATTATACGTCAATTTAATGATTTATATCCTAGATCATCTTTTTTGAAATAATTCAATTTTGCCCAAGAGTGCATAATCAATACATCAAGAAAGCAAGATGTTCTTCAAGGCTAATAGGAAGAGTAGGATTATTGATGAAGTACTTTATCAGAAAGTGCCCATAGGCCTTTTTATCCTATCAAATTTAGCTTCAAGGGTAATGTCATGGGTAGGGGCAGCAATACGGGCTGGACCAGCCCATTTAGGCCCACCGCTCTATACCCACATAATACGGGCAATGTTGGCTCGTCTTGCATTTGAAAAGCAGGCTGAATTTCAAGGTTTGCCCCACATAAATCTAGGCTCACGGGTTCGCGGGCCCGCGAGCTACCCCACATTTTATGATTAAATTACTTCATTAAAATATTCAACAATGTCAATGTCAATATGAATTTGTGCACAAGGAAAAAAAAGGTTAAAGTAACAACAGAAAGGCAACCAAGAAATAGAGACATTAGGAGTTTATAATAAGTCAAAAGAACAGAGAAATTAAAATCCTTTGGAGAGGATTGGATATTATAAAAAAAAATGGCTTATGTTCTTGTGAGGCTGATATATACTCTGCAAAGTCTCCTAGAGAATGTCAAAGGGTGCATGTCCTTGAACTTGAAAGGTATTTGTCCTTGAACGTCTCAAATAGGGGGGAGGTGCTTGCAAAAAATACTCTAATGCCAAAGTCAATCTAAGGTGTCAAAGAATAAATATTCAAGAATACATAATCATGTACTTCATAAAATATACCTTTTATACTAGGATTTATGAGTCTTATCTAGTTGGGCTTTAGTTTAATTAACCTAATTCCTTGATAATCATTTTATGATAATTAACCTTGGGTTTACCTGCTCCGAATGATGGTTATGTCGACTTGATTTATTAGCGTTACATAAGTACACATCGTCCTAGAGGACCAAGATGTACCTTGCCAAGTCGTGTACCTTATGGGGTACCTTGGCCCTGTACAGCACACTAGCCCCCAGGCCGTGTACTTTATGGGGTACCTTGGCCGTGTACAACACACTAGCCTCCCAAGTCGTGTACTTTATGGGTTTCATTGTTGTGTTTCACTTAAACTAAATAACTCATTCATTCATTAATGTTGAAAACGGGCCAAGATGTTGGCCTGCCCCGCCCCACTCTAAGCCTGTGCGGGCTATGAGTTATGCGGGTAAGGCTTCAATAGGCCAGCAAGCTCAAAATGTCAACCTGCCCCATGCTTTTACTTTAAGCATGCGGGTCGGCCCGCCTAGCCTACTCCGCTTTGCCACCCTTAGTCATGGGGGAAGGCAATAATATGATAGGTTTGTCCCATAAGCTTAAGGCTTGTGATGGTAGCAATATTGAAGAGGATAGGGGTGTAGGGTTCTCAAGGCAACAAAATGCATTGAGCTCTTTATTCCAAAGGTGAACAATAACACTAAACATTGGGAAGCTTAGATGGCAGAGGTTGTGTTTCAACAACTCAATCAAATCAAAGATGTCAATTTTCTCCTAGTCAGTTTCGTAGGGAGTACTAACTCTATCTAACCATTTTAGATAAGACTATTTACGGCCAATGGATCTACTAGATAGTTTTTTTCTAGCATGACGACAAAAGTTCATTTGAACCACATCATGTTAATTGATGAGTTTGGTTGTGCTAGAGTGTAGGATATTTGTGAAGGACTCCTTGGAAGGGAAGTGTTCAAAGGACCCCCAAAAGCGTAAATGTATCACCAAAGGCGTAAGGAATAAGTACTTGAGCCTTGCAATTTTCTTAGACTTTTCTTCCAAAATAAGAACGAGCAAAGAATTGCCCATTGATTTCAACCATGATAGTGACAGAAAGAGGGGAAAAGGAAGCATTTTGGGATAAGGAAGCCAATAGAGTAATGAAGAAGCTAAAAGGGTTTGGTTCATTAAAGGATGAGAATGCATAGAGTTTTGAGCAAGAAAGCAAGAGTTCAAAGATTGAGGGCGTTAAAGAGCAAAGGAAGATTTATTTATAATAAATGTCGTTGAATGGGCACAACTGATGCAATACGAGCAGTTTCAAGGCAGTTATCATAATTGATGTGATTTTCTTTTCTTTTATTTTATTTTAACTGTCAATATATATATATATATATATATATATATATATATATATATATATATATAGAGAGAGAGAGAGAGAGAGAGAGAAAGAGATATAAATAAGTCATTCAAATATAAAATGGTGGTGACAAATTATAGTTACAATTCATAAACTCTATGAACACCACGAAAAGGAAAAATGACAAATCCAACGATGAACGTAGCAATTTGGTCACCACTTTCATAGATTTCCTGTACTAATACTCTTTTATCCTTGGTAATTTAGTTTTATTGCAATTTACATTTTTGCAAACCTTCCGCTCATCTTCATCTTAATCTATTTCTTCTCCATTTTTTATATTTTTGCTCTCTATCCACCATTTCATCTCTAAATACAAAAATCCAAAAAAATATGATTGGTGGAGAGAAATTAATGAAAATCTTATTAAAATATACATTAAAATAGAATTCAGTGAGTTAAATATAATTGTGACATTAATCCATAACATACGCGAGTTGTACATCAAGTTTGAGTTAATAGTGGAATCATAAGCATCAACACACTCAACTTCAAATAGGAAAACATTAGTTTCCTAGCCCAATTGACAAAAGAAACCAAGTTGATTTGGATCATTTTCAAGTACATTAGACCGTATTGAATTAAAATCCTCGAGAAACACTTATATAAAAACTCAAACCTCAATCACTTCTAGGATGGTGACATTGAGGATTAAAGAAACGAAAATGATTCGGCCTTCATCTTTTCAAAATGTGTTAAAAAAATAAATTTTGAAATGTGAGGATAAATCTAAATAAGGAAAAGTTTTCAGAATTTATATTTCAAAATATATTTTTTAATAGTTTGAATTTGATGTTTTAGAAGATATTTTCTAATTTGGAAATACTTTTAGAAAATACTCAATTTGGAAGAGTTTTTTAAAATTTACCTAAATTTCAGAACATATTTTCCGAAAATATGTTTTAGAACATATATTATGGAATGTAATTTTCTTAAATACTTTCTAAATTATGTAATTCAGAAAATATTCTCAATTCAAAAATACCTTTCAAATTGTATAATCTGGAATACATTTTTTTTAATGTATTTTAGATTTGTACAATTTGGATTGTACTTTCAAATCCATAAACACTTTTCATATTGCTTAATCCAAAATGCATTTAAAAAAGAGGTTCAAGGATACCTTTTACCTTTTTATTATAATTTTAAGGGTTAAATTTTTAGTAGTCCCTAAACTTATATGCAAAATTGGTATTTGTCATTATTCTAAATTTTGATACATTTTAGTGTCTAAATTTTAAAAATGAATAAATATAATTTTTTTATTCTAACGATATTTTTTTTTACATTGAATTAGGGAGATTATATTTATTCAATTTTAAAATTTAAAGACCGAACTGTATTAAAAATATGAGATAAAAACAAATTCTAATTTTGTTTTAAAGTTTTAGGGTTAAAATCATATTTAACCTTAGTGAAGGTTAATTTGGGAGTTATGAGTTTTATACGAGTGCAGGAAGTAAAAAGGTGGTGCATGAACAAACAGCCCCTGGTAACTCTTAGAGTGCATGGGCTGTGAGCGTCCAAACTAGGTGTTATGTTTTTCTTTCTCTAGTTTCATGGTTTCTTCGTGCACTTTTATGAATATTGAAAAAAGTTCCATTTATTATGGTGAAATTTTGAAATATATTTTGAATTGTATGTTGACAATACAATTTTTTGAAATATATGTAAGAATTATAATATTTAAAATCTGTTTATGAATTATGCAATTCTAATTATATCTTATATTTTTTTATTAGATTATATAATTCAGAAGAAATTTTTAAATTATACAATATAAAATATTTCAAACTCATTTCATACCAATATAAATGAAAAAGAAGTATGGGATACTAAAACAAATTATGCAAATATGAAATCGGCTTTGATGTTAAAAGATAGATGCAAACAAGAAATTAATATATATATATATATATATGTATATATATATAAACATATTTTTAAATATTAAAAAATTGAAGGCAAGAAATCTGTACCCTTTCTTAATACAATATAATAAAGAAATAAAATACAACGATAAAAATAAGATAAAAAATTTCAGTGGTCTTTCAAGATTTTGAAAAAATATATATAAATAGAGAGAGAAATGGTGATTTTTTTTTCATATCGACAAAATTCATGACAGACTGGGTTCTAAAGTTTTAATACAATATTACATTTAACGATTCTATCCATTTCCTTGTAACTTTTAATTCTTTTTTTCAATTTTTATTGTCTGTTATTTTATGATAAATCCAAGTTACCCAACGACGTATGGTCTTACCCAACTTAAAACCGGATTAAGGTACTCTCTTCAATGAATCGATGCCTGAAAATGAAAAAAAAAAATTAAAATAAAATAAACTAACACAAACCAATAAAATTTGATTCATAACGTCTAAAGTTCCTATATTACAGCTACATTATCCATTATTATACAATTTAATCACATTTAAGTAGATAACATAAATATGTATAAGATTAATTGATATTATTTCAATAAGTAAATTTTTTCAAAATACAATATATACAAAATCAATATGAGGAATATAATTGGTTTTTTCATCATTATGGGTAATTTTATTTTGAAATTACTATAACGATGTTAGTTTGAAAAAAAAAACATTGCATATGAACAACTCGTGCTAAGTTGACACGATTTCATATAGAAGTCGTGCTAAGTTAAAGTGACTTTACTATAAATGAACTAAAGTCGTGTCAAGTTATGACGACTTCTATAAAAAATGATCTAAAAGTAAAGTATCATTTTGGGGCGACTTCAATTCAGGAATAAAATGAATCGAAGTCGTGTCATGTTGTGACGACTTCGATTGTGAATGAAATGAACTAAGGTCGTGTAATGCTTGATAAATCCCTTATTTCTAGAGTTTTTCTTAGTTATTTGTGTTGTTTTTGGTAGGTTTAAGTTGGTAACTAAGAGTAATTCAGCTTAGAATTTAGTTAAGTTTTTAGTTTAGTTTTATAAAAATAGCTTAATTAGGTCTTTTCAATGCATTTTTAGTGTAAGTCATAGAAGTACTCTTAGAATAGTCTAGTGACAAATAGTTTAGCCTAGATGATAGAATCATAGATAGGTTTATAGCATTTTAGTTCAAGGAGATAGACTTATGAGTAGCCATAATGATAGAGTATGTGGTCTAGTTTAAGTATGAAGAGTCTTAGTATGACTGACATTTATTTGAGCTTTGTGAGTGTAATGCAACTAATAGGTTCAAAGATAGCATTGAGATGATCATTGAAGGCCCATTGAAGAATCCAAATCAGTCAAGCCTCATTGAATTTGTGCATATTTGACATTTTCAGTGAGTTAACCATAGGGTTGACTCAGAGTTCATTTTTCACATTTAAGCTCCAATGGACATGGCAACTATGGGAAAAGCTTGAGGGCTCTCAATTACACTTGTGCTAACCTTCAAATAGCAAAGATTTGATTAAGAGCTGCATTGAATTTCAAATTCTAATTAGTGCTTGTTTAGTTGATTAATGTAGCTTTAATGTAGTGTAGCTTAATTTATTGATTCTTACTTGTTTCTTTAGTTATGAGTGTAGGAAGGAGTGTGTAATAAGTTACCAGAAGTGACTCTAGTCCAAGGGACCATAATCAAGGTGTCAAGGGAGTCCTACATGAGCTTCCACGTGAAATTTAGCTTGGAAGTGAAGATCAGCTATCACAACTAGTTGGTTGTGCTACTCACTTTAGGATGTTTAGGAGCTTGAATGGACACAAGGATATAACATAATTGACTTGCTCAAATCAGTGGTTGCAACTAGAATACTTGCCATTTAGGTTATTCGTTAGTTGGTTAGTCGAGTTAGGAGGTAGCTTAGTTTGGTTTGAGGATTTTTAACAGTAATTGCAAACTATAGCAGTTCCAAATTCTGAAAACTATTATCTGTCTAGACCATTCTTCTAAGAAAAAAGGGGAAACAAAATGATCCATTCATTCACACCAAACCACATTCATACACTCATTTAGATACTACTTCCATAACATAAATAAACATCATTCTTCTCCACGTTTCTCTACACTTTCATGCATTCCTTGGAGTTCTTGAAGTTGTTGATCACACATCAGGCTTCAATGTAACATCCCAATCGGATATTACGAATTTAAATAAAATAAAATTCAATTTATAAATAATCCTCATTTATTATATCGTCCTTTCCCAAATCACGGGAAAATTAAAACATTTATTTAATTGTAAACATAACTCAAATCCATACTTTATAAAACTCAAATACAATATCCAAGTTTGATAATATAACGATTCACAAAATTATTCGAAAACATAAATAATAAAGACTCTGATAAAGCTTTTCCCCATGCTATCCCCGCTCCGGCTCTATGTCTTACTAGAACCACCTACAACATCATCTGCTCCCATGTAACCATACACGATCATGACTAAACACAAGTAGATAGGGTGAGCTAACATTTAAACATACATATATATATAAAGTTTCAATATAAGCACACACACATCAAAGAAATTTTATCCTTTGATTCCATACCACATGGCCACCACCATGTTACTCATGTTCTACGTCTTTAGATGAATATCTCAAGATGCCTTGCAGCCACACTTACAAGCCACAACTTATAGAACACGTGCGGGAAACTTGCTACGGACCACACTCTGTAACGCCAGGTGGAGTTCCTAATACGAACATAGTTCTTAACGTCCCAAGACTACCAAACTCGTTGGCTAGCTACCGAGGAGGGCAATCTTTCTGGATCCACCCGTACGAGCCAAAACTCGCATACTCATACCGGCAATACTCGCCAATCCGAGCCACAACTCAAGGATTTCTCGTGTTCCTCCGTCATCCTAAGCCACAACTCAAGGAATGCCACGTGTTTAACCCTTATCTCGAGTCACAACTCAAGGGATACGTTCCGAGCTACAACTCAAGGAACACTCTAGCAAGGATACGTTCCTCGTGTTCATTCGTTATATTTCTTAAAATGGATCAAGGATTTTTCATCAAAATTGAAGTTATTAATAAGAATGATTTGCTTTATTAATGTAATTAATATAATCATAGTGCCAGTTTTGATAAAACATCATTGATTATTTTAAAAAATTTAACGAAAAAAACTAAATTGTATAATTTTTTTTAAGATCAGGACCAAATTGAAACTTAAAAACAATAAAGGATTAATTAACATTTTTAAACAAAAATAAAGACAAAAAATAATTATACATAATTTTTTATTTAATTTTCAAACGATTATCTAAAAAGTCAACCAATTTAGTGCATATATTTATGCTCCAATCAAGCACGATCACACACACACATATATATATTAACTGTTTTATTCATTTAGTTTTTTTAAAGTGAAATAAATATCTTTAGTATAAAAAATGTATAATAAAATTTTAAAAATTATTTATATTTATTTTTATTTTTAAAATTAAAAAAATAACAGGCGCATGTTAATACTACTAATTAAATTATTATTAAAATAATTGATATTATAGTAAGAAGAAAAAGTGGAAGCACAAAGTTTTATTGTGGGAAGGAAAAGGCAGCTAGGACAGCGAATGCATCCTATTGGAATCGAATGTGGTAAAAGATTTATCACAACTTCTTCATTCTTATCTTCAAGTCTGAGCCAAAATCATTGTCTCTACTCTACTCATTCCAAGTGGACAAAAAAGATACATCCTTCTTTACTTTCTAAATCCCAATCCACAATCACCACAATTCTTCAAAATTTAATAACCACGTTTTTTGGTGTAAAAAGGAAAAATAATACTAATAAAATAAGGTAAAGAAAAAGTAGTAAATAAAAATGTGAAATGTCATTGTTCTCAATAATTGTTAGCATCCCTCTCTGTCTTCTTTTATCAACTTAGAAGCACAAATTATTCCTTCACTTTCACTCAAATAACTAACACACACTACTTTTCTCTTTCTATTTTATGTATTCTTAATTTTTCCGATCAATTTTAATTGCACTCAGCTTATTGAATGTGTTACTTAGTTGAGTTGTTAATATATTTAACAAGCTAACGAAATAATATATGACAATAGTTAAATATACACGAATGCATAAGAAAAATAAAATTAATTTGATTATTTACATTTTGGAAATAATAGATAATGTGTGTGTGTGCGTATATGTATATAATTAATTAATTTCACTCAAAGCAATTTTACTAAAACTATTGTTAAGATTGCTTAGTGCATGTTCGGATATTATTTTTGGACCCTTTCATAAGCATGTTATAAGAACAAAAGATACACTAGAAATCCTTGTGTAAAAGTTTGTTTGTCACCTTTTTCAATAGATTGTCAGCTGTAATCCAAACATGTTAATCATTGAAATACAAATGATTAAAATACCTTTTAGTTTTAGTTAGATATAAGAGAGATGTTCGCTTTTTTATCTAATCCCTCAAGTAATATATAACTTAACTAGTAAGACTATACAATTTTTTAATTACCTCAATGAAAGTTTCGAATGAGAAGATTCATTAGAGTTAAAAACTTCTTCAAAAAATATTATAATAGAATTAATTTTTAATTAAGAAACATGGTTTGGGGTTAGGAATTGATAAAGACAGTTAAAAATATGAGTGCAAAATTTAAGAAAATCTCAAAGTTTAAATACAATTTCAAGTAGTTCATTTTACTTCAAAAGACTATTAAGAAAATTCTGTCTTTTTAAGGGATGGATATTGGTATTAACTTCACAACTGGATTGTAATTTTTTCTTTAACGATTTCATTCATCTATTAACATTCAGTTTATATTGTAGTGTAATATTTTCTTAGTGTAATAATAATAATTAAAAAAAAAAAAAAAGAGTTGAATCGAAAAGATTAGTTTATGATGTAAAAGAAGCTGAAAACATACCACTAGTGGCTCATTCTACTCAATATAAAATAGAAAGTCTTAACATTTGATTTGTGTTGTTAATAGATTTGTGTGGGGGCTTAAATGGACTGATAAGAAATCTAAGATAGGGTTGAATTAGATTTGAAGATGTAAATCACCGACCAGCAGGGATCTAATTTGGTGGAACCTAGTACTTTTAAGGAAGCAAATCATAGATATGCATTGCAATCAGTGAGTGTTTGAGGTCTACCTATTCCATATCAATGCTTTATAAATAATGGACAGGATTTAGCATCATTTTTATTTCTTCTCATACTTTTCTCATGCAAGCATGTGGGAGCAATTAGTGCTGCTATTATAGCCACAAACAAATTATCTTACATTCTCTTTTCTTTTCTTTTTTTTATCAGAGGGAGAATTTTGCAGTGAGAAAAATCAGTTTTGTTATGTTAGAGATTCCTCTTGTTTATAGAAAATTAGGTAGTTGGTGAGGTATGGTATTTCTTTGACATTGATTATTATTGAAGTGATCTACAGATGAAAAAGTTTTTTCAGTGGTAGATTTGTTAGACATAAATGAATATAATTTAAGTAGGGTTTACGATAACATAAATATGAATTAAATAAAAAAATAAAATTTAACAGCGTTATTTATCTGTGAATTGAGTCCTAACATTTGAACTCAGTTCTTGCATTGCATGGTCCTTTTTGTTTGATACCTTTGTTGGTTGCGGAGTGAACAAGCAAAGACACGTACTGGGTAATGGGCATGATTGAGTTGTGTGGGAGAAAGAAAAACACTCTCGGTCATTACTGTGTTGTTGTTGTGAAGTACTAAATTGTTCAACATTTGGTTGAAATAATGTACAATGTCTTTGCCAAAACTCTAAAAAGCTGAGATTATTTTGTCGGATTCTTGGTACGTTGGCCCCCAAAAGCTTATCATTCTGTTTTTTCAGTTCACATTCAAAGCGCTTATTACTCGGTCACATGCTCCTGATATGCCCAATTTGCTTCTAAAGATTGCTAACATTTTTAGCTTTTAATCAAATATGATCATCAATAACACAACAATTCCATTGCTGGTAATGAACAAGTTTAAAGTTTGTGAGTGCAACGCAAGAATGTCAAATATTTGGAGACTAAGATTTTCAATTTGTGGCCACAAATATACACATTTGGTATGATGATGGCCCCAACCATACCTAATCTGTCAGAGACTCTATTGGGACTTGTCTTTGGATGTGGGTGCAATTCTTGGCACCCTCTGTTTACATACCATTCCTTGTATTCTTCAATTTTCGTTCTGTTCACTGGGACTCATTTTACAAGGATCGATACTTAAAAGTGCAATAATAACATAACTTTCTTTTAACGTACATATTCTTTTTACCAAATTAAAAACATTTCATAAATTTATAGTTTTACATTTAGGTTTTACGCAAACAAAACAAATCATGATAATAAATTCCAATTCTATAAAAATTAAAATTAAATTCTAATTTCAAACATGTTTTTAAATAAGTTTTACTTTTCTACCCGTCATGTATGCACGGCTGAAAAAAATGAAGTCAACACAGAACGCACATAAACGTGTGTAAGCTAAGGACATGTCTGGTTGGTTAGACAAAAAATGTAACACGGTGGTAACACAACTAGTATAGATAAGCTTATTAACCAACAATAATTGTTATATTTAATATTACGAATTAGGAACATATGTTGAAAGAATTAATAGTAGTTCGATTAAATTGTTTTATAAGTTCCTGAAATATTTGACAAATTCTAATAAGTAAATGAACTATTTGACAAGTTTTAATTAGTTGTGTGAATTATATATTGTTTACAATTACATATCCTTAAACTGAACTTGTGTTTATATTTTAATGGTGTCTTTTTTTTTTCTAACTGTCATTAATAATAAGCAAGGTTCGAAGTCCCAAACATTTATTAGTGTCTATTACTCATATTAGGTTTTTTCTTTATTTATAAATTTGATGAAAATGTTAATATTGATCAAAATGTTTATATCACACCAAAATTTATTGAAAATCTTAAATCTCACTTAACAAGTTACGGTTATGAATTTTCAATATTTAATAAATTATTAAATAAAAATTATTTATAAGAGAATGATAAAATTATGAATACATAACTTGTTGAATCAAAACCCTGATAATTCAAATTAAACAAAACTAAATAAGTTCGGCTTTTTAAGTTTATTGGATACTAACTCAAATGAAATCATTAAGCGTGATTTAGATATCGAATTTATGATTTACAAATGTAATAATCCGAACTAATTGTTGGGACAAGCTTTAAACAAATATTTGATAAAGTGAAGTGCATGAAGATCACATGTGTTTGATAAAGATTGATGACGATCCACTTGAAAATGATGTTTCTAGTGTATTAAATCAGGAAATAATGTGTCAAATGTAATGATTAGATGTTATATCATGTTGGTAGGCTATATGACATAGGTTATATGTCTTGTTAGTCTTAGTGTGTCCTTTTTAATTGTTAGTCTTAGTGTGTCCTTTTTAATTTGTTAAAATGGGTTTTCACAGGTTAAAGGCTTGTTATATATAGTTTCTGGTATGAATGTATTCAATAAGTTGAATTGTTTTTCAATCGACTGATTTCACTTAAGCCAAGTGAAATCAACAAATTGTACGAAAAATTCAATTGAATTATTTCACTTAAACCAGACTATATAAGTTGTGTTTTCGAGAGCAGATGAACAATTTTGAGTTTTTGAGCGCGAAAACTTGTCATTCATCACTGGAAAACTCTATCTCTCTGCATTAAACAGTTGCAACGTGTTGATTGAATATCTTGGTTGATCTTGGAGGCATTTTGACTTGGGATTAGCTTGAAGAACTTGTGTATGGTTGGCTAGGGAGAGCCAACATCAGGTTTTGTAGTTCTTGTGCCTCTAGTTGTTTACCTGGTGTGATTCCATGTCTGTGAGTGTGATTCTTACAGAGTGTTAGGCTAGATTTTTGTATGAGTCAAAAATCTTGTGTTTTTTTGTTCAAAAGTGTAATCTTGTATGTTAAAGTTTGTTGTTTGAGTTAAATCTGTGAATTATGCATTCTGCATAAATTCCTAGGATTTTAGTCGATTGATTTGAATATTTAATAAACTATTTCATAGGCTCAAGCACAAATTAGTTTGGTGATTTATTTTTTGACCGATTGAAAGTGTATTGTTCTACAGCTTTTGTATTCGAATTTCACAGTCTATTTGATTCAATCAAAAGGGATTTTAAGATTTTGGAAAAGTTTTCAACAACTAATTCAACCCCCCCTTCTTCTTGGCTTAAATCACCATTTCAAACTAACAATAATCACTAAAAAAATAGTTATTTTTAGTGGGGGTTAAATTTGGCGTTTCTGGGGTTTTAACCCTCCACTAATGGTTTTATCAGGGGTTTGCATTTTCCCTAGAAGAGCCAGCGTGGCTAACCGATTACCGGGGATTTTAGTAACCCCTAAAACTAGCACAACTTATCGGAGTTTTCCAAACTCGTGTTACTACTTGGGGTTTCAAAAACCCCCGCCAATGCCTAAGGTTTTAAAAAACCCCGTTAGTGGTTGGGGTTTACTCTTTTTTTTCTTGTCTTCTTGTCTTGGGCCTTTCACCCTAATTTTGAATCCAAAATGTTGTGAAAATTGTCTCTTCTAACATTTTCACCTTCACACTCACACATGCATCTACATCATTTTATTTTGTTTTGCAGAACTTTAAGTACAATTACTGTGTATAAGATATAGTACTATATGTATTTTCTATATTTTGTAAAGTAGAGTTTGAAACGTGATTTACACACAGTCAAATGTGTTTTTGACTGCACACAAAATATGTTTCGTTTTTCATTTTATCATCATGTATTTTTATTGGGTTGTCTAGATCTCAATGCATAATCCTCCTTTTTTAAATGTCTTAAGTATATCTTAGGACAAATTCATATAACTTTTTCATCAACAATTATATTACAAACTAATGGTACTTACCCCATAAGCTACAATGTTATAGTCATAAGTCATAACTATAATTTAAAGATTCACAATTTAAATGCCATAAGTCTAAGAAAAAGAATTATCCTAGTTCTCCTAGAAAACTGTTGTGAAAATTTGACCATTATTCTTTTGAATAAATATGATAAATAATCCATCCCTACCACATGACATTGTTAAAGAATTCATCAAAATTTACAGTGTTTTTGCCAGCTAAATTAAATAAACAAGTAATCAAATAACACGTAACAATAATACAAGCCAAAAAAAAACTAGCAGAGAGAAAAAGGTGCCACGGTTTCACAATCTATGTTACTATACTAAGTGACAAACTACTAAAGAGAGATTTTCTCACAAGGTTATACGTGAAACATAACAAAGAATATAAACCACTAAAATTGTTGATCAGATCACACACTTTACTAACATGATTGCAGAAGTAACATTATATAGAAACAAATTGTTCTATAAAGCATGGGTCATAGTAGCTTAGATTTAGTTCCCCAAAAGCATATTTGTCGACATATTCTAAAAGTAAATGAATAATATCATCTAATGTGGTGCTTGATGTTGATAATTTATTTCTTTGTTAGGAACACTTCTTTGATCAGATACCTAACATATAAAAAGTAATGATAATTGTTCCTGTAGAAACAACAATAGAATTTTAGGAGGTACAAATCATGTCTTACCCAATCTTCAAACCTCTCAGACGGATTCTCAGTCCTGCTGGGTACATCTTCAAATCCAGTTGTCGGATGAGACATTTTGGAGGTTACTTGCAGAAAAGACTCCAACAATCAAGTTAGTTAGAGCTCTCCAAAGTCAAATATCAGTTTTAGTATTAATGAATTGTGTCCCTTTAATTGTTGGGGTCCACCTATATTTATAGAGTATTAATCACAAATTACCTGGCTCATGGGTTGGGCCTTTATTGGACTCTTTGGGTCTCCTTTTGGGCTCGTGTGAGCCTTATCAAGGCTCAGGCATTAGACTTATGACTTGATTTTGTGACTTTAGCTGTTATTTTCCAAGTTTGGAGTAGGCAACTTTTACTGGCATGTAATCTTAGTCGTTCGCTATGTACGCATTGTCTTTGTATATAGTTTGATCAGTGGTCCATTGTGACCAAGACTATAAGTTGGCGATTAGAGCTGGACACTTTACTAGTTCCGTCTGCACAATACAGTACAACGACTAAAGTTTGGTACTAAGTTCGTGCCAATCCTTACCGCCTACGTATAGTACAATATTTAATAACTTTCCAAATAATAATATCAAACATATATTAAATTCAATCAAGATTTAAATATTATCGTTGGTGCATGATGCATAGTAAATTCATAAGGCAACTCTCCTTGAAAATTTCTACCAAAAAATTAACCATTGTCTTTATTTCATTGAGTTGGGATGTCAATGTAGAAACCTATTTTTAAACATAAAATTAATCAAAATAGAGAAAATAACTCTTATTTTCTACCTTTGAAGAAGAAAAAAATGGAGCTCTTTTGGCAATCTTGGTTTACATAACGTAGACAATGGACTTACTCAAACACATTCAAATGTAAAATTTGATAAAAGTATTGGATCATGATCAAAACTAAAAAATTAACCTGATTTTATAACTGGGCATTAGAAGGAGAACTTGGAGATGTTCCACTATATGAATGACCTTTGTAACCAAACACTTTAGATGGGCAAGGACCCACACTAAAACCCCTAACACGTCCACAATGTTCTTGGCTTCCAAAAGCAAAAGCTAAGGAATCAGTACTTGATATTTCTTTACATACAAATGATAATGATGTTGATTCATATGATTGTATTTCTTCCTACAAAGAACACAAGAAGAAACTAATTAAAATAATACAAAGTATGGTTAACAATTATAGACTTTATTAGAATTGAACTTACACTAATTTCCCTCGCTTCATCACTCAAAAATGCTCCATTAGCATGTTTATATGTTGTTATCCATTCCTCTCCTCTATTAACCTTATGGACATACTCTTTTTCCTATAAAATTGAAGAAAAAATATACAACACATAAAGCCAAAAATTGAAACAAAATTTCACATCAAGATATGTAGTATTATCACCATTTCATCCCTTTTCCTTGCAATGCTCTTAGATCCACATATGTGAGTAATGGTTTGCTTTGCCCTATTATCTTTATTTTTCAGGGCATGCTCCTAATCATCAATGTATAAAAATTAATAATCATTAACTTGAACGATGTTGATGAAAAATAGTTTCAATATACCTTTGTTTTTTATTTTAGTCGATAATCCACAAAAGAAGCCCAATGATCTTTATCTATTCCTGTTGGAGCCATTGCAATCAATTCACCTTTAGCTCATGTTCCATTATTTCTAAGTTGCCACAATTCTTGTGGGTGGTCTCTCCACTTTATGTTAAGTGATTTGAGGATATGGCTTATATGAACATTGCAATGGACATCAAACTTAACCTTTAAAACAAAAAACAGTTAAAATTAACAAAAGTATAGTATAATTAAATTATACATTAAGCTTTTACAATGCTGACCTGAATAGTGTTCTTAAGTATGTATTCTTTATAATCTTTAGGAATCTTCTTCCAACTAGAATAAATAATAGGAAAAGAATTAGGGTTTCTTACAATACTACCTAAGAACCTATTTAATAATGCTCCACCATCTACAATGGTTGGCCCTCATTATTCCACTACACAACAATCCTTTCATTAGGAGTTAAATGTCACCCATCATTGGTCTATAGTTATTTTATAATTCTCTTTCTTTGATCATCTATGAAATGTGAGAAAATAATTATTACTAATTTATTGAAAGATAAATATATGTATAATATATTACATAGTACTTTGTATATAGTTGTTTACCAATGACACTAACAAACCATGCTCTTTTTCGGGTTGTAGGCCTTTGTTCATCTACTTGCAATTCAGTCTCCTCATTTTCATTCTCTTCATTTTCAGAATATGAATATGATGTAGTTGGTATTGAGGTACAATTGGGAGCTGGCTAGTTGAAGATATCCTCACTTTCAAGGTTCTTAAAAATAAATTGTATAGTATTACTGGATATAATAAAATATAACAGAATATAAAATCAATTTGATATAAACAGAATCTAATGTGAAACAGAATATATACAAAATACAAGTTTTTGAAAATAAAACAAAGTGAAATAAATTACTTGGCTGAGGTGCAGGTGGAGCGAATTTAGGACCTTGTTGAATACTTGCTTGAGATGCAGATGGAAATGGAACGAAAACTGAAAATGATGGACCTTGTTGAACATTTGCTTGAGGTGTAATTGGGGTGTAATTTGTACTTCAAGTGCTAGAGATCAATCACATAATTACAAGTGGATTAAAAATGAATCAATATCTTCAATGACACTAATGCAAATTTCATGAACTAGTGCATGATAAGTATACTTACGTGCATGAACGGGTAGAAGAGGTTGAGTACTAGGCAGTGAAGAATGAGTACTCACTTTAGTTTTTGACTTAGACTTACTTGAGGTTGCAAGTTTCACCTTCAAGTATCTTGACCAAAAAAAAATGTGAAAGTTAGAAAAATGACAAATCCATATTATTACATTTATGCTTAAGTACTATGTCATTCAAATGCATAATTGATTCCTACCCATCAAAGAAATATTTTCTAAAAAAGTTAACAATCAAACAATCAAAATAAATCATGGAAACAAATTACTACAGATGTATCATGAATAAAGATTACGTGAGGTGTATCCGCCATTAGATGAGGAGAGAGATAAAAAGAGATGGAAGAGGCTCAGAGAACATCGAGAAGAAGAGTTAAAAAGTGAAAAACTGGATTAATCCTTGGTATGCCACTATTTTTGGCAGAGATAACGAGCTGTCGTTGTTCATATATAAAACTGATTTGATAGAGATAATAGCAGGCAATGAGGAGTTAAATGTGCCTGTTCTACAATTATAGAGGATGTAAGTTTAATTTTTAAATCATTTTTATTCGTTACCTTCTTAGAAATTAAGTGTTTGTTTTCATTATCAAATTAGATACGTGCATGTTTATGTGCGAAAATGGGAAAGGATGACGCATATGGGTTTATAGACCCTTATTCCATGACTCTAATGGGTAACAAGAACGTTGGAACAAAAACGTACATCACTAATTCCATAATGCAGCGAAGAAAAAGGTTTACCTTGTCCCATATATAGACACATAAGTATATCCTTGTTTTTCATTCGATAACATCTAAACGTTGCATTTTATATATATTTTAACTAATTTTCAATGCAGTCGTCATTGGCAACTGCTAGTTGTACTTGTACCAAAGCGTACAACTTTATGGTTTCGCTCTTGTCTTAGACCTCCTCCCCCTTGTTTAAAGAGCATAATTGATATGTAAGTCTTTTTTAAAAAACATCTTCCATTATATACATTCACCTTGAATATACAATGTCAAGTTTTCTAACATTGATTGTTTTACATTTAGTTCTTTTAATGGACAAAGTATATTGAATGGTAGATTGACTACCAATACTAAAAGGATAACTTGGATTTCCCTCAGGGTATTTATGCAGTATATATCTTTCATTTACTTTTAGTGTTATCATTTAATTTATCTAAATACTTTTACTATGAGTGTATGTAGTGTAATAAACAAACTAGGAGCTTTGAGTGTAGCTATTATATATGTCATGCAATGGATGGCAGCAATTGTGCAAGGCAGTTATAAAAGTGGTTGAGATGAGGTAAAATGCTAACTTTCACATGTACTAATTTTATCTTCAACTAATATTCATATGTACTACTATTAACTTCTCTTATACTTTTGCAAAAAATTTAATGATCCAAGTCCAATGGATTCAAGAGCATTAGCTTATGTTCAACAAGCGTGGGCAAAGTATTTTTTTATCTAAAATTAGTGAGAGTTAGATTTAGTTTATACTAATTTTAATATATCAATTATTTGTAACAATTATGGATCATTTCTGAACTATTGAATTCCATCTAGATATGTCTAAACTATGGAATTATGTCTGGATATAATTTGATTATAGGTTTGGGTTAATCCATAAATACCACCTGCTTCTTAAAAAAAAGAACAAGATATAATGACGGTTATGGTCAAAATCATCGTTATATATTAAATTTCCATGACAGTCAGTGCATAAACCGTAGTGATTTAGCCTTTTAGGTATTTCAAAAATGTCACTTTATAACGACGATTTGTGTACAGATCGTCATTGTTTTGTGTTAGTTTTTGCATTGAGACGAATTTCAATGACGATGTTTTTAACCATCGTGGTCATGCAGCCAATATAACGACAATTTTTTGACCCATCGTTATTTCTCTCTACTTTTAACGATGCCAATACAATGACAGTTTTGGAACTGTCTTCACACACCTCATTTAACCATCATGAAAATGGCTTGCTGCAGTAGTGGTCTTTTTACAATCATTTATCCAGCATGAACATCATTTTGGCTTATATATATATATATATATATATATATATATATATATATATATATATATATATATATATGAATGTTGAAGTCTTTCTTAGCACAAACTCATCAAGTTTGTATCCATTGTAAGTGATTTCTCCTTTTACCTATTTCTTCAAAACCAAGCAATTGAATCATGTAACAACATTAATTTGTCTAAAGAATAAGTTAGCTCCAAAGATGGTTTCACCTTCAGCGACAACAATTTCACCCACACAAGTATTAGGTTTGAAAGAGCAATAAGGTACTGGCAAAAATAAAAATATCAAGTATTATTTTAATTGAATTTTCATACTATAATGTCAAGTTTAAACTATGACACTTGATTGATGAAGGCTTAAGAAAAATAATTTTGACAAATATCTTAGTTAATGAAGTATTTTAGTTTAAACTAAAATAGCATTGATATTCATATGCAGATCTAGTTCCCCTCTATTGCATAGTACTAACATGAAATTCTTCTTTAACTTTTCTTAATCAGATGAGACATATGCATTCAACATGATACTAAGGTGGAATATAATAAAAGAAGGAACAAAGTATAACCATTAAAGAAAGTAAGACATTCTAAATAGGAGGGATTTCTTGATACTTGTTAATTGAGACTAGAATCTATTCCATCATGTCTACCTTGCGAACATCAACTTCATTATGCAAAATCTGTTTTCCAAGTTGTTGCTCACCACCCTCGACAAAGGTTTGGATGATGTTATTCGATAATTTATCATAGGTGGGGAGTTTTTGAATGGCAGTCCATTTGATAGCATCTTCATCTTCCTCAACTTGAGAAATTCTATGAGAATACCTTCCATTCGCATTACAATACAACTCATTAGTATAGTCATACTTAGTATAGTTTTTTATGAAGTAAGCCTTGCTTGAGGTTTGAAAACACAATAGTGGTCGTTGGATGGCACGGTGGTGGTCGTGGGATGATGTGGTGGTGGTCGTAGGATGATGCGGTGGTGCGAGTTGTTGATGTCAAAGAGTTGTTCGATTAGAGGTGGCTCCAACGACGGTCCAATGCGGAGGAGCCAAGAGTAGTGGAGGCTAGGGTTTTGACGAATAGGGTGGAGGCGGAGGTACATGAGGTGTCTCTTTGTAAGTGGTGGAGAGCTGACGAATTTGTGGGTGACAAAGAGTTGATGAATAGGGAGAATTTCTTCTCTGTGAGGGAGTGAGGCAACTTCTTGTTCTTCTTTTATGTCAGTGGTACGAAAAATATATTTGAGAGTGTGAGCGCGAGAATTTGGATTTTAGGTTTTAATATTTCAATATTTTAAATTTTTTAAATTTGTATGTAAGATTACTAGGTAAAGTTTTTCTACAAATTCCCACTTTAACGTATCAAATTTTCATACCAATTTTACATACGAAAAATCGGTAGGAAATTTATTTTACCTTACATAAAAATCCTAATATCAATTGGCAAAGTCCATATGTAATGCCTAATTTACCTACAGATTCAAATCCACAAGTAATCATCTATAGATAAATCACAATTTTCTTGTAGTGGTGTGCCCATTTTGAGCTTGCATCTTGAAATTTTTTTGAAAATATAAAGGATTTTTCACTCTTCTGGTGGATTTGAGACCTAGCCTTGCCTTGTTTTGCTTAGGAGTGTGAACCATACACTTAAGGTTGCTATTTTGGGTTATTAGTGGCCTCAGGTTTTTGAGTTTTTAACCATTAATACTCTCTTTTGTTCTCGGTTTGAGCATTTTGTGTAGGAAACATGAATTTGAATGAAGTTATTTTAGAAAAGTCCCTTTGAACTACACTCCAAGCCATGGTGAAGCATTGGTAGCGAATGACAACCAAACTTCAGCCTTGGTGGGTTTGATTAGAGAAATGGAGTTGTCTACATGGGAAACCTCTGAACAAATGAGATAGGACAAGAGACAAAGTGAGTTATACTTCAAGAACACATCCAAAGGCCTTAAGCAAGAGAAAATGAAAGATGGAGGAGAAGGAGAACCTCCTCTGAGGACTCCTATGGTGATAATGGTGGAAGAAGAAGACACAATCATGGTGGAAACAGGAAGCGGAATTCCTTGCCAAAAAAGAGAAAGCCTCCTCTAATCAAGATCCCAAAGTTCAATGGAGATAATGACCACAAAATCTACTTGGAGTGGGAGCAAAAAGTGGACCAAGTTTTTAATGTTCATTTAGTTGGTGGGTAAGAGCAAGTAAACTTAGTTGTTTTACAATTTGAGGAGTATGTCATAACTTGGTGGGATCAAGTCTGTATGAACAATGATGATCAAGAGCCACTCGCAACTTCTTGGATGGACATTAAATCTTTAATGCGTGTTAGATTTGTTCCTTTCAACTATAGGAGGGAGACTCTTTTAAAGCTCCAAAGGCTTCAACAAGGGTCCATGTGTGTCAATGATTATGCCAAATTGATGGATTCAATACTTCTCAAAGTAGGCACACAATTCGAAAGTGAAGAGGAAAAGGTAGCTAAGTTTGTGAGTGAGTAAAGAAGGGACGTAAAAGATGTGATAGAATTGTATGAGTACTCCTCACTTGAAATAGTTTTACACTTGGCGATAAAAGTTGAAACTCAATTGAAAAATAAAAGTGAGGCCAAGAGGAATGGTAATACAATGACTACTACTCTAGTAGTTGGAAGGGTAAAAAAATAAACATGATAAACAAACTTTCATACCATGCCACAAGGTAGATGATGCAAGCAATATAGCAAAACACTTCTTTAATATCTAATCAAGATATCAAGTTTTTAAGCCACTTTTGAAAAACTCTTTGGTCTAGGCTAGGAACTAAGCTTAATTTTTACACTTCCTCTCACCCTCTAACTGATGGGCAAATAAAGTTAGTCAATAGGTCTCTCGACACTATGCTAAGGACATTCCTAAAAGAGAATCACTAATCTTGGGATGAGTATCTTCCCCACATAGAGTTTGCATATTATAGGGTAGTCCATAAAACTACCAAAGTCTCTCCATTTGAAGTTGTGTATGAGTTTAATCCTCTCACTCCTTTGCACTTAATACCCCTACCTACTTCTAGTGACTTCATTCAGAAGGAATGGAGTATCTAAGGCTGATTGTGGAAGGAGGTTATTTTTTAGGAAGGGGATTGTGTTTGGCTCCACTTGAGCAAAGATAGATTTCCAAAACAAAGGAAGTCCAAACCCAACCCCTAAGGGTATGATCCCTTTCAATTAATAAAAAGAGTCAACAATAATGCATATAGACTAGATTTGCCCGGTGAATATGAAATCAATGCTACTTTTAATGTAAGTTATTTAAATCCTTTTGCAAGTAACACATATGATGAGGTAGACCTTCTAAATTTGAAGTCAAATCCTTTTCAAAAGGGAGGGATGATGGAAAACCCCTAGCCAAGCGACCAACCACAAGAGCCATGGTTCGAAGGATCCAAGAAGATTGGGCTTCATACGAACTAAGTAGGCCTAAGTTGATGTTCACCTAGGCTTAGGAAGTTGTGAAAACCTAGTTTAGGATTCTTTCTAAACATTTGAATAATATTTTGGTTCTTGTACTATGGATAGTATAATAGGATTTCTTTTATTTGGGCCTTGTATTTGGACCATAATTTTATTTTAGGCCTAGTCGGCTAGTTTGGTGTAAAAGGAGATATGTCTAATTTTGGGCCTAAGGAAGTGTGTTCCAAGTAAGTAGGATTTTTACCCTAACTTGGCAGCCAAGCTTCTTCCAAGGAGTGTCTCAAGGTAAGAAGGGCGTGACCAAGGTGTGAGACATGCGCTTGCTTAGCTGGCAAGTCACACCTTGTTCATGTTCTCTTTTGGCTCAAAATATTCAAGTTTCTACATTATTTTTCCCTCTCTCTTTTTGTAGACACCTTACTATACTTTTAGCCTACAAATAGAAGGCTTACCTCATGTAAAAATCAGTTTGAATTTGAGTTTTGAATATTTGTCAAAATGAGTGCACAATCCTCTTACTTGAGCTCACTCTAGAGTAGTCTTCTTATTAGCCTACTCTAACTTCTTTCCTTAGGAATTGGTCTCACCTCTCTTAAGATTTTTTCACCTTCACTAAACCAAAAACATTTCTCCTTCATCTTTCATAGCTTCCGAAATCTTCAACCTTCAATAGAGTCCTCCGTTTATGCGCTACATGTCATGGAGCAAAGAAGAAACCATCATTTGGTATCATGAGCTTAGGTTGCTCTCGGTTCTTCAAGAGTTAGGTGCTTCTTGTCTATTTTCCTTCATTTCAATGTTGTTCTTCAATTCTCTATATGTCTTGATGTGTTTTATCAATTGGTTTGGTGTTCATTGTCTTCTTGATTGGTTCAAAGTTTCTTAATTGTGTGCTTTAGGTGCTCTAATTTTGTGTTTACTATTTAATTTTTATTTTTCTTGGGTAGTTCTTCATTTTGTTTGGTTAAATCTTCTTATCTTTGGCTCATTTTGATTTTATGATCCATAAATGTTGTCTAGAAGTCATATTTTGTCCATATATGTTATCACTTACTTGTTTAGCCTTTTAAAATTTGTTTTAAATTGTGTTATTTCCTTTGGAGTGGTGATTTGCGTTTTCTGTTCAGATTTTTGGTGCAATATTTTTGTCTCTAATTTTATATTTAAATTGGTCACTAATGGGAGAAATTTAGTAATTTTTTTGGTAGCTCAAACTTTGGTAGCGAATGTTAATGACCAATTCACTATAGTGATCAATTTAGAAATTATTTTAGTTACTAATAAATTTTAGTTTATAAATTGGTATCTAAATTGGTCAATTTAGTGACTAATTATATTTTTATTCCTAAAATTAGTCATTAATTAGATATTTTATTGTAGTGATGTAATATAAAGCTATATAAATAATATTAATAATATTTTCTATCATTTTCAATATTTGATTTACAAAATGATTCAAAAAAAAACCTTAGGTAAAATAAATAAATAAAGTCATGGATGGAGAAAAATTAAAATAAAATATATCTCATATAAACAAAAGTAAAAAAAAAAACTTAATAAATATTTTAAAGGCATAGTGAAAACAAAAAAAAAATGGTTGGAAACAGCTAAAAATATACTGGGCAATACTAATAATGATGGTACACAAAATTTTTATCTTACAATTGTTATGACCTTAT
>Ga0209589_1002254_pt1 | contig 33233 bp, 20 predicted proteins | sample CowpeawhiteBW_FD_187525 | JGI IMG/M metagenome (GOLD analysis project Ga0209589, IMG submission 187525) | Root nodule microbial communities of legume samples collected from California USA - Cow pea white BW (SPAdes) (version 2) | ecosystem: Host-associated > Plants > Roots > Nodule | place: USA...
AATTTAAATACTATCATGAAATGCGCTTGAAATGTCAGATAAACTTAACAAAATTTGGTTAAAAGGACTAAATTCACGCATTTTGGAAGATGAAGGACTAAATTGGTCAAAAGTTTTGATGAGGGATTAAACCCAAATTTCGTTCAAACTTAAGGGACTAAAAACATATTTAACCCTTTTTTGTTGTAACTCTACTCTAGTTTATATTTTTGTTCTTGGATATCCATTTTATTTACTGTTCATTGTTTCCGTTTTGCTTTTAATTAGTTTCATACTTTTATTCTTTAGTTAATGGTTGCCATAGTTCTTTGTGGTTTTTTATTTTGTTTTATTTTTACTGGTGTTTGTTTTTCTTACTCCAGTTTATATTTCTGTTCTTGCATATCCATTTTATTTACGGTTCAAATTTTCCGTTTTGCTTTTAAGTATTTTCATATTTTTATTGTGTAGTTAATGGTTGCTATTTACCAAGGCTACATCAGCAAATTTGACTGATTTTATGGTGTATTTTAGGAAATGCAATGGCGAAGAAGCTGGATATGATTAAAGATATTGATGGTAAAAGGGATACTCTAAAGCTGGCAGTTAGAGTTGTTGATCATTGGTATGTTCAGTCCCGTGATTCTACTCTTCAGTTGGAGATGATTCTGATGGATGAAAATGTAAGTATTTCTTCAATAAACCTTTTAATTTTTTTATGTCTTATGTATTTTAATTTGTTATGTTGATTATTTATTGTAGGCGGACAAAATACATTGCATTGTTCGCAGGGAAGAGTTTGATTTATGGGATAGCAAGTTGATTGAGGGAGAAACATATATCATGCACAATTTCAAGGTACTGAAAAATGAAGGGCAGTACATGGTATGTGAGCATCCTTACAAGTTACTGTTTATTGGTGCTACATCCGTGAAGTTGCAAGTTATTGCTAAACTTCCAATGAAGGCTTACAACTTTAAAAGTATAAAAGATATTGTTAGTGACAATTTTATTCCTGACTTGCTGATAGGTATGAGAAATATAATAACTGTTTTGTTTTTCAACAAATTTGCGTATGATAGTCATACTAACCCTATTTTATATATTTTTTCATTGAGATTTGATTGGTCTCATTGAGAATGTGAGAATCAAGCCTCAGTTTAAAACTGTAGAGTAAAAAAACTTGATGTTTACTTTGGTGGATCTCAAGTAAAGTAATATAATTGTACTGTGATATTATGTTAATATTTTGATTTATTTGAACTGAAAAATTTATATTTGTTGCAGTGCTGCTGCTATTTGTTGTACATTGTGGGATGAATATTGCAAGAAGTTTATACAGAGGTACAATGAGCTACCTAATTCGGAAAAGCTTGTGGTTGTCATTACTCAAGCTAAAATCAAACCAGCTGCATGTACATATCTTTATGAAACATCTTCTTCGTTGAGTGTGATGTTTATTTTTTCTAACATTGGATTTCATATGTAGGTGAATGGCCAGTTTCTGTTTCTAATACGTGGAATGGTACAAAGTTGATAATGGAAAGTGATTTTCCTCAAATAGTTGATTTTAAGAAACAAATGAAGTTGTAAGTTATCCGAATACTCAAATAAAAAGTTGGAAATATTAAACCATGTTAATTATTTGTCTTGTATTGGAATTATTTTACATATAGCAAAAAAACTGTAGTTGATTTTGTATGTTTTATTTGATTTGCAGAATGGATCCCGATGAAGTGATATTGAGTCAGTGTGCAAGTCAATTGACTCAGTCTCCCCAATATACTGATACTAAACGTTTTGTATATAAATGTTTAGTAAAAAGTTTGTCTGAAATCCCATCAATGAAGAAGGTATGAAAGCAAGTCTTGAGGAATTACTTTATTTCATTTCTTTTGTTTATTGTATTTTAACTTAAATTTTTTCTTTTGATATAGGAAGTTGTATGTGTGACTGTTGCAACGACTGTTAAGTTTAACTTAGATAATGAGGGCTGGTATTATTTGGTTTGCAACAATTCCAACAAAAGGACTTATGAAGCAGTTTCTTTCAATTGCACTTATTGTGATAAAGATAATGCACTACCTGTTTTCAAGTTGGTATATTGTTATATTGTATTTTACATTTTGTGATCTATGTTAGTTGTTAATTGTAATTTTTCTATACTTTGTAGGTATAGGCTCCAAGTCCAGGTCTGTGATGATTCAAACAATTATGCTAACTTTGTTGTATGGGACCAATAATGTAGAAACATTATTGGCTTGTTTGCTGCTGATTTGCAGAAACGAATGATTGAGGTCAACAATTTTATATTTTGCATCGTTTATATTTTCTGCTATCAGTGTTGTTTATATTTGCATTGTTATTAATTACAATAGGCTGGTGAAGATGATTCCCTTTGCTTTCCCGATGCATTGGATGTAATGCTAGGTTGTACCTTTGCTTTTAAAGTTCGAACCCAACCAAGAACTAAGTGTGCATCTGTCATTAAAGTTTCAAATGTTTCAGAAATAGTGGCACATGTTAAAAGTCTTATTCCTCCACTTCAAGTAAATATTATTTTTGAAATGATTTATATATTTCTTTCCATATGAATTACATATAAATGTTAAATATTTTTATTGTATTTGTATATGTAGATTGGTGATGGTACTGATAAATGCAGTATGGATTTGGTTTCTGAGAGTTCTAGTGTTATGGTAAGTATATTAAGATGCAGTTTTGATTTTTTGTTAATCCGAGTCACAATTTTGAAGTACATATTACAGAAATTGATATGTGGTTTTATTGGTTTTGTAGATTTCAGAATTACGTGAGAAAGTTATTTATAATTTGGCTGCAGACACTGATACTGATATAGTATATTCTTATTCAATTTTCTTTATTCATAATTAAAACTATAGAGTATTTTTATATGATCAATTTTCTATTCTTAATTTTGTAGATGAGTTTAAGCGCAACTGGTGATAATGAGTCGGATTATGTTGTAATTGGAACTCCAAGAAAGAGGTTATTGCCATGTAGTGAAAATTGCAATGAATCTTCTCAGGACATCGATTCTGCTCAACTATCCAGCACTAAGATGAAGAAGCTTATTAAGAAGGAGAAAACTTAAATTAAGTTTTTCTGATTTGTATATGTTTGATGTATATAATTTTGGGTGCTTTGGAACAGTTATGGTTAAGCACTTTTTTAGCCATATATATTCTGTAAATTAGGTTAAAGTACATTGTCCTTCATTTTCTTGTGTTTTGTTTGATGTTGGACTCATTCCCGAATATATGAATGGAAACATCTTGCAATATTATATAATAGGCGATTGATAAAATTATAGCTACTAACATTCAAACAAAGGATATACATGATTGATAATAAAGGAAATTAGATTAAGTAGATCTGTATACATACAGAAACATATATAGTCTTTCAAAAAACAAATAAAAAAAGGATGTAAACTATTATCAAACTTAAGTTATAAATATTCGTAGTTACATTAAGTGATTAAAACATGAATTGTGCTTGAACGGTTTTTGTCAACTCCAAACATCAGTTTGTTTCCAGCTTCCAGTGCATATTCCCATAAATCACCATTTTCATTGCTGAGGTTATACACTTTTCGATTCTTTACCAAGGCTACATCAGCAATTTGTGCATCCAAGTACTGTAAATGAAATTCACAATATGTCAAGTAATTTTATAAATTCATGTAACAAAAACATTTCAGAAGGAATGCAACTTACCAGTGATGATGAGCGAATATCGTTTTTAGTTAATGTTTTCTCTGTTGAAAAGTAAAAAGGATTTTCATCATTGCTTTCCATTGTAGTACTGCAAGTATCAGTTGATTTGTTGATGTAAGTGATTTCATCACCAACCAGATCAAATATCCTTACTATGAATTTCTTATCTCCCATGTAAGTTAGCCTCATTACATGATCATTTTTGATATCATAGTATTTAATAAACTGTGGAATTCCCTTTGTAATAAAACGCATATGCAAGAATCCTCTTGCAATGATAATTTCGTGGATGTTTCCTACTGGGTCAATCATCTCAAAGTTATCAGACGCAAATGTTGGACCCCAAAACCGTGAAAATGCATCAGCAAGTGTTATAGATTCCTGTAGCATAAATAAATAATCTTTATGTTTATACTGAAATAATTGTAAACCAGTTACATATGAATTATATGTATGCGATAATGTTACCTATTGTATAGATAATTTGACATTGAAACAGTTGAAGAATCTGGGCAATGGGATTTCTGGTGGGACATCAGTCGGATTTTTTGGGGCAGGATATTGTATTTCAGTCATGTCTATGTCAAAAATCCTTAAGTCAAACACCCTATTTCCTAAGTATTTGACTGCAACAAAATAGTTGTCTTTGAACTTGTAAAAACTTGCTATTTCATAACCTCCACAAAAGAAGTTTTCAAGCACTGAAGTTTGACCTATGCGGACAACTATCTTATTTCCTCTTGGGTCCATTAAGTAGTTTAGATTGTGTCTAACTTCCTTTGACCAGTAAACAACGAAAGCAGGGTCAAATTGAATGTATTCCTGCAATATGTATGAACTAAGGAATGAAACATTATGGATGTACTACAAGTGTCCGATTTTATTTGTGCATATAATAAATCAGAAAAAAAACAATCTTTCCAAATGGGTTCCAGTTTATAATATTTTCTCTACAAAATGCATATTATAATGGCTGCTCTGCATAAATCCTACATATACTCACCTTTTGCATTTGCTTTCTCATATCAGTGGTTGAAAACAGATGATACATACTTTAAAGCAAAGAAATAAAAAAGTTACCTTAGTTGGATTAAAGACTGAAACCCAGAATGGATGGCAGTACATCATGGCCTTCTGGGAAGATGAAGCCATTGGAAAGGATTTGAGAAATGCAGTGCAGAATGATTGGACAATGGAAACCAAAGAACTCGAAGGACATGACAAATATTAAACTTTAAAAAAAAATTATCGTTTCAAATGACGGTTGGTAATGAAATGTCAGTGTAATTAATACTCTAACCTTTTAATTATTTAGTTTAAGTTTTAAAAACCAAAAAAATACGAAGCACTCATTGCATATACTAATTTCATTAAATTGACACGACAATATATCAAATAGATTTATGTGCAAAAAAATCCAATCTTTTTTTTATTTGGCGCCATTTTAATTGACTAATTGCAATAACTACAGCATAAACATCTAAGTTATGTGGTCTGCAATGAAGGGATGATAATTTGCAGAAGCAACAAAAAGAATGAAACTACTCCAATGTTTATGAAAATAAAAAAGTAATACTACACAGCCTTGAGGTGTTTTTTTTCTTCCTAAATATAATTATACATTTTACAAGATGCATTTATTGTTGAGTTTATTTGAATCCAATTTTGTTAAATTTTTTCTGAAGTGATTGTGTTGGATGTTAAAAAACACAGGAATGGAGGCTGATAAAAAAAATATTGAAGATTGCTTGCGCCCAAGCAAGATTGAAGCGAAAAATGATATTAAAAGAAAACAGGATGACTAAGAAACGTGTTAAACAGTGTGGTATATTTTCTAAAAGCCAACATGGTAGAACATTGTGTACTCCACTGTCTGATGTTACATCTCAATTTTTGCCTGGAGGAAGACTTAACACTTCTAGAAGAGTACAATGTCATAAAAATACACATGCAGTTCCAGATAGTAATGTTTCTCATCGACAAAATCTATTGCCTAGGTTTGAGATGGTTTTTTCAGAGCAGGAAAAAGATAATCAATGCTCATTGAACAAGAGTAGTAGTTGTGAACAGTCTTCCTTAACTGCATCTCATTTTCATATACTAATGCAGATACTGCAGACAACAACATCCAAAGCAAAAAACATATACAACTTCAGACTCTGACTATTCCATACAATTTGACGAAAGATAAGATATTACTAATTACATCCTTACTTGACTATTTACTAAATAAACAATACACATTCACTTCCTATGCAGATATAGGTGACCCAATTTACACGTGCCCCTATTGCAAAGCATACATGTGGTATGAAGAAAGGATAGACAAGCATAAACATTATGCAATTTCAAAGTTTAATTTGTGTTGTGGAAATGGAAAAGTGCAGTTACCTCTATTGAAGGATGCTCCTACTGTTTTGAAGCAATTATTGTTTGATTCCAACAGCAAAGAAAGAAAAAATTTCCAACAACATATTCGTACATATAATATGATGTTTGCTTTTACATCACCAGGTGTCAAAGTTGATAACAGCTATAACAGTGGTCATGGTCCACCCAATCTAAGGATCCAAGGCCAAGCTTGTCATAGAATAGGTAGTTTGCTCCCACTTGTAGGACAAATTCCTAAGTTTGCCCAACTATATATTTATGATACTGAAAATGAAACACACAACAAAATCCAATCTTTAAGGTACGTGAAGCTAAAGTTTCTTTAAAATACCAATTTGATATTTTGGATGTTGTATTAATTAAGATTCTATTAATTTTCAGCAATGACAACAAAATTGATGTAGATATTGTAAAAAAATTAACAAAAATGTTAGATGAATACAATGTTCATGCCAAATTATTTGGAGTTGCTAGAGACCGTTACAGAGAACAACCTTTCCATGACCTTAAATTAAGGCTAATTGCTGCTAGGAATAAGGATGGAAGGTTATATAATATTCCTAGCGTTTCAAAAGTAGCAGCACTAGTAGTTGGTGACGTTGACAATGCTTCCCCAAGAGATATCATAATGGAAAATAGAAGTGGAAAATTGCAGAGAATTAACGAACTTCACACGAGCTACCTAGGCTTCTAATATCCTTTACTATTCTCATATGGGGAAGATGGTAATAGGCATGATGTTAATCATCGAGTCACAAGTACTTCAAAAAACATGAAGAGAAATCGCTTGACAATAAGGGAATGATTTTGCTTCCGAATTCAGAGTAGAGAATTAGAAGCACAAACACTACTAAGATCTAGGCGATTGTTCCAACAATTTGTTGTTGATGGATATACTATGCTAGAGTCTGAAAGGTTATCATTCATAAGAAAAAACCAGTCCAAGCTTAGAGTGGACAAGTACGATAACCTCTTCCAATCAAAATCAAGTACCCAAGAAGAAGGATCTACAAAAGGAAAAAGAGTTGTACTACCTTCTACTTTTGTTGGTGGGACACTATTTATGGAACAACTTTATTTTGATGGAATGGCAATTTGCAGTAATGCTGGTTTTCCAGATTTGTTTGTTACTTTTACATGCAATCCGAAGTGGCCTGAAATACACAGAATTTTATCACATCAAAATTTATCTGCATCTGATAGACCAGACTTGGTTGCAAGGGTTTTCCGAATAAAATTTGATAATCTTCTAGCAGATCTTACGAAGAATCATTTGTTGGGCAAGGTCATTGGATGTATATTCTCTTTTTCCTATTATTTGATAACCTAAAATTTTTTTTGTTCGTTGATATACTAATGGAATGAATTTACAATGCAGACATGTATACTATTGAATTCCAAAAGCGTGGTCTACCTCATGCTCATCTACTTCTTTTTATGCACCAAAATGACAAATATCCAACCGCTGATGATATTGATAAAGTAATATTAGCAGAAATTTCGTGCCCAATTGAAAATCCAAAACTACATCAATGTGTGAAGGATCATATGATTCATGGTCCTTGTGGAGTAGTAAATAAATCCCTTCCTTGCATGAAGAATGGGAAATGCTCACGGTTTTATCCTAAAAAATTTCAGAGTAGTACAACTATTTCAGAAGATGGATTTCCACAATATCGAAGAAGAGACAATGGAGTCTGTGTGGTCAAGAATCATGTTTCTTTAGACAATCGATCTGTGGTTCCATATAATCCTAAATTGTTACTTAAATATGAAGGTCATATCAATGTTGAATGGTGCAACAGAAGTACTTCAATTAAGTACTTATTCAAATACATCAACAAGGGTTATGACAGAATTACAGCTGCTATAGTTAATAATACCAATCGATGTTCTCTTCATGACCAGTCAGGAGATGAAATTAAACAATATCTTGATTGTAGATATATATCACCATCTAAGGCCTGTTGGAGAATATTTTCATTTCCTATTCATGGCAGGTATCCAGCTATTGAACGATTATTTTTCCATCTTCCCGGAGAACAATCAGTGTACTTTAAAGATGATGAGTTTATTGACGAAGTCATAGGAAAAGCAACTGTCGCAGAATCAATGTTCACAAGTTGGATGGAATGTAATAAAAAGTATGAACTGGCAAGAACTTTGACATACCCAGAGATTATGTCAAAATTTGTCTATGTCAAGAAAGACAGATGTTGGAAACCCAAGAAAATAGGGAACACAATTGGAAGACTTATTTGGGTTCCACCATCAACAGGTGAATTATACTATCTAAGGAGGATGCTAACTGTTGTCAAAGGTCCTTTATCTTATGAAGATATCAGGACGGTGGACAATATATTGTATTCAACCTTTAGAGAAGCATGTGAATCTTTGGGATTTTTAGCAGATGGTAAAGAATATGTAGAAGCAATCAAAGAAGCCAAAGATTGGGGCAGTGAAAATTATCTAAGGAAACTTTTCGTGACAATGCTATTGTCCAATAGTGTTAACAAACCACTAGATCTATGGGAAAAAACTTGGAAATGGTTATGTGATGACATATTATATAGGGAAAGAATAAAAGCTGGCAATCCAGGTACGTTTCACTTAAATTTCTAAACTTATAAGAGAAATAAGTTACTGAATTAAGCAAAATGTAGACTTAAGTCACTGTATGTAAATGCAGAACTGCAATTATCAGATGATATATTGCGAAACTTGACGTTATTCCATATTGAAGAGATCCTACAAACTAATAGAAGAAGCCTAAAACAATTTCCAACAATGCCATATCCAGATGGTTATATTATAGCTCAATGTGGGAACATATTGGTGTACTCAAAACTTGACTATAATCCTGTCACTGAAGCAAATGTATTTCAGGAAAATTATGATTGCATGACAGGTATAACCTAATTAAAAATTCCTGAGTACATTTTTTGTTTTGAATAATTAATATCTGAATTACAATTGTAGGGGAACAAAAGGACATATTTCAAAAAGTTACTGAAGCTGTTATTAAAAATGTGGGAGAAATGTTCTTTCTATATGGCTATGGGGGTACAGGAAAGACTTTCATGTGGAGAACTATTTCTTTAGCATTGTGATCTAAGAGAAAAATTGTATTAACTGTTGCATCAAGTGATATAGCATCTTTATTGTTACCAGGAGGAATGACAACACATTCAAAGTTCAAAATTCCAATTCCAACCATGGAAAACTCAATTTGTAACATAGAACAGGGTTCTGAAGCTACAGAGCTACTAAAATTAGTTGACCTTATCATTTGGGATAAAGCACCAATGGCACACAAATTCTTTTTTGAAACTCTAGACAGAACCTTAAATGACATAATGAAAGACAAAATGAAACCAAATTTAGCATTTGGAGGAAAGGTAGTAGTTTTTGGAGGTGATTTCAGACAGATATTACCTATCATTCCTAGAGGTACTAGATCAGACATTGTACATGCAACAATCAATGGTTCATACCTATGGCAGCATTGTCAAGTTTTGACATTGACAAAGAACATGAGACTTCTACAACCAGGTTTACAAAGAAGTTCAACATCCGAAATTCAGGAATTCTCCGATTGGATTGTAAAACTTGGTGATGGTATGTTGTGCGAACCCAATGATGGTGTTGTGGATATCGAAATACCACCAGAATTTTTGATCTCTAATTTTAACGATCCAATTGAAGCTATTGTATTAAGCACATATCCTAATCTATTGGAGAACTATACAAATGATAATTTCCTGCAGAGCAGAGCTATACTGGCCAGTAGAATAGAAACAGTAGAAGAAATCAACAAATACATATTATCTTTAATTCTAGGTAATTATTAGGATACTCTTAGTCACATATGTTAGATATTGAATATGAATTATATATGCAGTAACTAATACAATGACTATTTTGCAGGACAAGAACAAGAATACCTAAGTGCAGATACAATTGATAAGACAGATAATCCAATAAACGATGAATATGATGTTATTACTCCAGATACAATTCATTAACTATATCAGGCTTACCAAGTCATCAAATAACCCTCAAAATCGGAGCTCCTATAATGTTGCTAAGAAACTTGGATCAATCAGAGGGACTGTGCAACGGAAGCAGATTAATTATTACAAGGTTGCAAAAACATGTAATAACAGCAAGGATTCTAAGTGGAAATAGAAAGGGTAACGAAGTTTACATTCCACGTATGTCTATGTCCCCATCTCAATCTCCTTGGCCATTCAAACTAATCAGAAGGCAATTTCCTATAATGTTATCTTATGCAATGACAATTAACAAATCACATGGGCAATCTTTGTGTTCGGTTGGATTATATTTGCCAAAACCAGTCTTTAGCCATGATCAATTATATGTCGCAGTTTCTAGGGTTCAGAGCAAATCGGGATTAAAAATTTTAATCCATGATTCTGACAAAAAATCATTGTCTTCAACGAGAAATGTTGTATTTAAAGAAGTCTTTCAAAATGTATAAAAAATTAATGTGAAATTAATGTGAAATTCCATGTCCATTATCTAATGACTTTGAAGTTATACAGTTTCAGATACAAAGAACAAAAAAAAAGGATGATACCTGATAAAAGGAACAACTTCGGCATCATATGAATTGTTGCATGAGCTAATTGTCTCAGAAATGGATGACATAGTTATTCCAACTAAAAACTGTGTCCTCATTTATTACAAGACCAACCATCGTAGACACGTAGTCATTTTCAATAAAGAATGCATTTATATACTGAACTCTTTTTCTTTTTACACCACCGCCACCTCCACTTTCACCAACACAGTTATAAATTCAATTAAACATAACCATATACACGAATCAATGCGCGTGAAACGTATTTACGTTGTAGAAACCCAATATTCGTTTTTGCAGATTTTATCAACTATTAAAATATAGGTTATTAAGTAATGTTCCATTTTGGTTTCTAAATGTAATTAATCACTCGAATTAATCCTATTTATTGGAAATTAATTTTCTTTTCAATCCGGAACATTTATTGATATAACAACACGTGATCCAAAATGAAGGTTTACAATTATATAAACTGATTCCATTAGTCATTAGCTGAATTAACAAAATTGTTTAATATAGAAACCCATACTTCATCCATTTAAATAAAACGTTGGCATACATAACAAAATACAAGTGCCAACCAAAAAAATATGTCATTGTGTGTAAAGAGCACCAAAATATTACCACATCATACATAAGTTAAACATTCCAGTTAAATATTCCAGCAACACACTAAATTTTCTGAACTACTATTAAATTGTCTTCATTTTTCATAACTTCCAACTTTATCCTATCACCAACGCATAACTTATTTTCCGTGACAAAATCTCCTTCATCCACACCCCAGATAGCATTTAGTGCGTGATCTCTGAGCCCATCTAATTGAACACTGCCAGTACATTCCATTACCATTTGATAATAGGTATTCCTTCTTAGATCTCGAAAATGCAGTGGCAACGAAAGAAGCATTCAGATACTGAAAGAGGAATTAAAAAGATTATAAGTAACTGCAAAATATAATAGAAGATCAAATAACTTTACTGTAATAAATAAAATTGAGTCATACCAGCGACGATGCACCAACATCATAAGCACTCAAACATTTTATTAAGGTATTATCACTTTCTTCTTCTGCAACATCTTCAACATTATTTGCAGTACCAGAACAAGATGCATCATTTGTAGTATGGGCAATCTCGATTCCTTCCACTGAGAATAACCTATACAAAAAAACATTCAGTGATACATAACTCATATGCAAGTAGACTTCATCCTTCAGATTATAGTACTTGAACATTTTCCGAATCGGACCACAAAAAATCGTTGTTGCATTAGGGGTCACATGAAACTTAAACTTGAAAGTTTTAGAATTTGGATCAACAAACTCCATCTCCTGGTCAAAAGTTGTTTTCTTCTCCCAGAATAGGTGGAAATAAGGATCCAAGCTAATTGTAGACTGCATTCCGAAAATCATACAATATTAGACTAAAATATGAAATAGTTATTTTTACACAAAACAAGAATGATAAATGCTACACATTTACCTCTTTGGGAGTTAAGAGAATCCTGAAAGAAGACAAGAACCTAGACCACACCAAATCTTCTTCTGCAATGTAACTATCAGCTAGACCTCAATATTCTATTTCAGTCCATTGTAGGTCGAAAATCCTCAGTCGAAAATATCTATCACCACAAAATACAGTACAGACATAATGCAAGTCTCTCAGTTCATAAAATTCCTCGAAATAAGGTGGTATTCGAAAAATTTCCTTTCTTATCAGATCTTCCTCAGACTCTAAGTTCATAACATTGCCCATTGGGTCAGTAAAATAATTGGTCCCAAGAGTCAGTTTGTTTCCCCATTCAAGCATAAAACCATCTTCAAAATCCCTAAACCCCTGCAATGTCAATATATGCGAGGAAACGACAATATGAGACATGCATGTAAGACAAATTAACAAATAATGCATCAATAATATTTCAAAGATCAATACAAACAAAATACAAGTACCGATCACAAAATAAAAGCTCGCAAAAAAGCTATATAACTATAATAACGCAAATCAACTGCAAAAGTAAAATACTACTTACATCACCCGGATACAGCAAGCATATGGAGTTTTGGAACAGATTTTTGAAGCTGTATTTACCCGAAAATGACATCTTCTCCCACACCCACACAGCGGACCAGAGAAGGCAAGAACTGTGACTGAACTGAGAATGAAACCAAACGAAAAGTCTAATGCTGTTCCTTCAAAAAAACTGAATAAAATATACGGTTCCGGAAACATCTGATAATAATTAATTACCTCCTTAAATTAGAATTATATTATTTACAACGAAAACAAAAAAGTTTTATTTATTTTTAATACTAATTAATGCAAAATTATGATATGAAGTTAAAATTTATCATCCATAATTATATTAGGTTCCTTAATATAATTTTAAAAAATAAGCAAAATGGAAAATATATGATAAGTTGAAATACACACATTAGTAATATTTACTTTTATTATACTTTACTAATTATTATTATTTATTTTTATTAATTAAAGATTACTACTTATTCGTTTTATAAGAGAATTATTATTTTTTGTGTCTAAATATTACTGATCTAAAATAACACATTTAAAAAGTGTAACAATTTTCATACTATTTATCATATAATGTTGTCTGTTATCTTAGAATCCAAATAAATATAAGAGTTAAAATATCTAAATTCCTATATAACCCAATTTAAATTACATATTTTAAAACATAACTACAAAAGTTAAATTCACTTTGACGTATAGAGTTCATATATATTACTTTTCCCAATTATAATATTCTGTAACGATATTTATGGGAAAAAAAATACCCATTACATAAAAAATTAACATTTTTTTCTATCAAAAATACAATATTAAAAGAAAAAAAACCACAAAACACCACCCGTGCGTACGCACGGGTATAGCACTAGTTTATTTTGAAAATAGAAATGACTTAATATTAAAATTTTGAAAATATTAATAACATGTGGTTCAATATTTACTCTTGAAACAAACTTATGTAAATGTCACGTAAAATATATTATTATTAATAATAACTTTTAAAATGTTATTTGTACTTATTTATATTAATATTAATATTCAAATTGGACTAGACAAAGACATCTATTTCAAATTTAAAAATTTCTCACACTTTAACCCCATCACAAATGCATTCCAACATACTTTTCCTTTTCTTATGTATTAATTGGATAACCAATCGTGTTTTTTGTTTTTCTTTCTCATTAATAATATTATATTCTTCATCTCTCATTTTCTAGTTTTCATGTTCATTGTATACCAAATTTTTATAAGTAAGTTCTTTTTTACTACTCTCTTCCTACACATTTTTTTCGTTTCTCATTTCCTAGTTTTCATGTTCATTGTATACCAACTTTATAAGTAAGTTCTTTTTTACTACTTTCTCTTTATACATTTTAAAGTTTGCACAAAAGATGAAGTATGATAAATGGTTCAATTACTTTCTTTAGAGGTTTTGACTGACTTTTGAAACTTTAATTCATAAAAGAATAATATTTTTTTTATTTTTACACAACCGTGACATATTTTTCATATTTCAAAAAAACTTAAACATTAATTTAAAATATAATTTTGAGAACATATACATAAGTGTATTATTACAAAGTGAAAATTATAAATTCTTAAAGTTTTAAAGATATAAAAATCACTAGCGATTTTAATTTCAATTTTTTTATATAACTAAGATACATATTGTCAAATTTGAAATTTCAAATATGATAATAAAATTTGAATTTGAAATTCAAAATCGTAAAAATTCATAAAAATATGATAATAAAGTTTTAATTTGAAATCTAAAGTAAAAAAAAAAATTAAACTTTACCAAATAAATAAAAAATATATCTAATTTGAAAGATAAATATGGTACTTATATTTATCCAAATTTATTATCTTACAAAAACTATTTATTTGGTATAAAATTATATTTAAAATCAAACATGAAAATAAATAAATAGTATATATATATATATATATATATATATATATATATATATATATATATATATATATATATATATATATATATATATATATATAAAGAAAGAAAGAAAAACAGATAAGTTACCTCCTTTTATAATGATTTCAAAAAGAAGTAATGAATTTATTTTTAATTAACATTTAGATTTTCAATAATACAGGAAATTTAAAATTCAAAATGTGGTAACAAATTTTAAATTTTAAATTTAGAATAGTAAAAAATGGTAAAAATATGATATCAAAGTTTAGATTTAAAATTTAGCATCAAAAAAATTGTAAAACATTAAAAAATTTTTATTAAATTTTTAATTATTTTTGAACAACTTTCACGTATTTTTTGTCATTTCACAAAAGTTTAAATAGTAATTTAAAAAATAAGTTTTATAACATGGACATCGGTGTACTACAATTGGTATATTACAAAGCGAAAATTATAAATTTTTAAAACTTCTAAAAATATAAAAATCATTAATGATTTTAGTTTCAATATTTTTTTTTAAAATTAGGATCCATATCGTCAAATTTAAAATTTAAAATATATAGTAATAAAGTTTGAATTTAAATTTCTAAATTGTAAAAAACTATAAAAATATGAAAGCAAATTTAAATTTGAAATTCAAAATGTAAAAAAATTGTGAAAATATTGAAAATATATAGTTAAAAAATTTGAATTTAAATTCTAAATTGTAAAGAACTATAAAATATGGAAGCAAAGTTTAAATTTGAAATTCAAAATTCAAGAAAATTGTGAAAAAATGACTCCAATAGAGGAGTCTACAAAATGTCTAAGTCTAACCTTTATATTTTTGCAGAATCTATTCTTTATATTTGTTTGCGTGATCTACATTTTATAGTTTTTGATTGTTTATTATTTATATTTTATTTGCATCGTTTAACATTTATACTTTTAAATAATCTACTATTTATATATATATATACAGTTTATATTATTTATAGTTTTATAACGTATATTCTTCACAATTTTTTATATCATTAACTTTTGTAGTTTTATAGGGTCTACTCAACCATTTTTATATTGTTCATCATTTTTTATTATTACGAAATCTACTATTACATTTTTCTAATTTTTTACTCAAAATTTAATTTAAAATTGAATTTGATTTTATTAATTTTAATTAACTCAATCTTAATATATTATTTAAAATAATTATATACAATACATTTTATTAAAAATACATATAAATAACTTAAATAATTTTTTGTCATAAAATCAATTAAAAGATCGTTATTGAATTTTATAAAATAAAATATATATCTTAAATTTAATTATACTTTTATAATTTTAAATTAATTTAATAAATATACTATAGTTTTTAATTTTAAAATTTTAGTGCCCGTGCGTTGCACGGTAGAAGAAGTACTAGTATCTTACACAGTCAAATCCGGAATCATAATTTAGATTTGAAAAACCTCATCTTTTGCAAAGAATTTTTCCTGTAGTTTCTTAATAAACTATAGAGTCCCTCTATGTTTTGCAGTCGTAGTGAGCGGTTGCCCTAGCAGGTATCTCTCTGAACAACATTTAAATTGATTTTTTAGAAGGCAATAAAGAGAGAGACTGAATCAATAAGGGTTTGTAGTTTTTTGTTCTGCTGTCTTGCTATCTTCTTTTCTGATAACTAAGGGTTAAGAATTACTTCATAAGCAAGAACCAAATGAATGATGTGTTTTCAGCTCTAAATTTTAATTATTTGACTGAGGTATGTTACAATAGAGAAAGATACCTCCTTTTCTCTATAGGAAATCGAGTTCTGCATCTCAACTAACCTTGGAGCTCAGACACCCTATACAAGTTACACCAGCCTCAAAGCTTCCTAGGACTTCAAAATAAGTACTTTGAAATCTTCTCACTATGCACTACTCATGTTTGATGTTATTTCTGCGTGTTTGTTTATGCATGACTAATTTTTCTTTGCTTTAAAAACAGTTCAGAAAACTGATGTGTGTTTCTAAATTGTATATAGCTGCCATAGTTTGAATTTGTGAAAACTTGCAGACAAATATGGCCAATGTAACCTTGGCAACACAAAATGCTGATTGACTACAGCATATTATGTTGTATTGACTTGTTCTCTGATTGAAATTCCATAGTGCTGACGTGCAAAAAACGATAGTTTTATTCATAAATGCTAACACTCGTATAATAATATCTCACGCTCTTGCATATGCCACAGCTACAAGGCTACCTATTATACTATTCTAGACCTCTTGCTAATTGCAGGGCCGGTATATTCTCACAATGATAAATCAGTATCACCCTAATGATGAAAATTTCCTATATAGTAGGATTTTTATAATATACATACTTTATCTAGCAGGCTAAGCATTTTAATTTATATCTGATCAACATAAATCGTGATCTGTCTGAATCCGATTGTTTGTGGGCTTCCCAATCTGTAGACAACCAATTGGTGGGAGTGTTGGAGTTTTCAATTCACCATAAGTCTGCCAGCAGAAGGGATCATATAGATGGTTTTGTTCTTGAATTGGTGTCAACTCAACAGAGGTTAAAGAAACATCTACACAAGGAAGGCTATCACTGCAGGCAAAGTGCACTGGCATAACTGTGTATGTCCCCTTTATCCTTTCATAGTTGATTCCAGCCAGAGAAACAGCCGATGTTTGGTTTTTGCAGTTTCTTTTATCGCAGTAGAATTGATCGATCACAATTGGGAATTGAACTTCAGAAACTTGTATATTTGAGAATAGTATTCCTTGTACAGAGCCCGACCCACCCTGCAGTGCAGATGTACATGTTAGTTTGTTAGAGATCATAATTTTCATCATGTTCTAGAGCTGGAAATGATGGCAGAATTTGGGTTGAGTGAGAACTTTGTGACATTTGATTGAATCATATTCAGCGTTGCTAAAAGAAACACAAGTGTTTGATCAACTGGATCGTAGGCTACAAGAAAAGACAATTTTCACTGCATCTTAGAGTAGCTATTAAGTTTGGTAATTTCTCATGTTACCTGAAAAATCATGTAAAATGCAGTTGAAGATTTAAAACGATTTCCTGTGTACTCATTTGTGCTCCCAGAACTAATTCAGTTAACAGATTATTGATTTCATTGTAATGACCATTCTTTAAAATGATAACCACTTCATGGTATAAAATGATTTTGGAGTCAAGTTTTCCGTTTGACTTAGAAACATATACTTTGCTTTGTGAGCTTAATCTTGGAAAATGCATTGCGTTTATTATATTTTACCTGCCATGTTTTGATTCTGACACCAGTCATTGTGTTGTGCATGTTGACATCTCTGACAGTAATGTTTGAAACACAGGCTCTGGTGTTATCCTTTCCTAGACTTCCAATGCTGATTCCATGCCCTGGTCCACAGTTGACATTGTGAACATAAACATTCGAGCATCCAGTTTGTATGGAAATACAGTCATCTCCTGCACAATAGTTGGAATTCAAATACAGTGAGCCAACTTGGACCATATATGTCAGTAAGTCTACATAGTTTGTTTTACTTTTATTTTTTGTCCATTTGCAATCATTCCCCAACCCACCCCAAAGTTTAGGTAACTTGTAATGGACCACTGGATATGCTAGCCTCAATTGTGTGTGGAGGACTGAAGAGGAATGTGAGGCAGAAGTTATAATTCCAATAAGACAAGAGTGATGGAAGAAATGAAAAAACAAAAGCTCTTATTTATGGAACTGAGTACTCTAAAGTTGGATGATGCAGTGTTGATTTTGCTGTTGACACGTGCCATGCAGCTTATGACTAGCAGGCATTGGTATTTTCCTTTTGTAGCTATGTGTCCAATCTGGTTGTGGATAGGATAAGATAATGCCACGCTCTTTTAAGAATCATAGAACATGCATATAAAAGTTATTTCAGTTTTCTTCTTTTTTGTCTTGAGTTTTCATTTTCACTTTAATTTTGTCCCTATCAACTACATTGTGCTCTTAATAAATTGTCAAATGAAAGGGAAATGTGGCACAAGTTGATGAAATTTTACCGCATGCCATAGTGCTGCCATATATCAGTACATCTTTGGAGTTCTGAAGGTGAATTCCATCTGTGTTAGGACTGTTCCCAGGGGATGATATGCTCACATTGTGGACCAGAACCCCATTGCAGTTGTCAAACTTGAGGTGGCATTGTGGGCTATTTAGAATTGTTATGCCTGTAACTGTTGGGTTAAAACTCCCATAGAAGCGTAGTGCCTGTGCAAAAAGAAATCACCTCCATTATATTCCAATAATAACTCCTAAACATGAATCAAATTGGTTCTGTGAAAGGTTTAAGATGGTCCTCACAGTTGGCTTGACAGATGGCATTTTTCCTCCCAGCTCACTTTGAATCTAGTACAATCACGCAGGTATAGAAGGCTCAGGTGAGTAACAAAATTGTAATGTAAGAAATTACAAAGCAAGAAATGTAAGAACAACACTAGCAAAACATTCTTCTTATAACACATTTCATTGTTATTTAAAATTTATAGAAAACTTCAAATTACCGGCAGTGGTGGACTTGGTACTGTCTGGTTTAAAGGGACTATGAGCTTTTCTTCATCATCTATGGGATCATCATATTGATGATCTTGCCACCACACAGAGCCCTTTCCATCAATAACACCATTTCCTTGAATGGTAATTCCCACCAACTTGGTAAATTCTAACCACTGTAGTAGTCCTCTGCCCCAGGCATTGGGGTTTGTTGGTGCAACAATGGTGCCATCAAGCTGACACATCATAACCAACCTTATTAGCATCACTTCAACTGAATTGTCGGTTGATACAGTATGCATAATAAACAGGGACAATCACGTGTAAAGGTAAATATGTGAAAATATAAAGAATAATAGGAAGAGGTAGTTTATTTTGTGGTGGTGGTGAAGACTTTGTCCTTGCTCACATAATTCTGTCTTTTATGCTAAACTTTTTAGCCATATTTTTCTATGATATGTACGATTTCTTGGCTAAAGCTCATAATTGCTAACTTAATTTTTATTTATTAGTTTACAAGTTGTATCAATTATTATGAATTTTCGAAAAATCAACTCTGTTAATTTGTCGAAACTGATTAGACAACTCTCCTGGAAATTACTCAATTTATTCTTCCTGAAAACGTAATGTTATTTGTAATTAATTTTCTTGAACTCTTTTAAATAAACTACATATACCTTCTTTATCATCATAGTCATATATTTTTGTTTAATTTTAACATTTTAACTACATTTACAACATACGAAAATGACAGGCATGTGTTCTGTCTATACCAGAATGACAGAAATGTTGATGTTATTTTCTGATGCCACATCACATTCGGCTCATGAACACACTAGTGGGGTATCATGTTTTTTTTTTTTTACTTTTTTTTTTTAGCATTTTAATTCCATTCCTTTTTTTTATTTTCCTGTTATTTTCTCTTTTTCTCTCTGTTCATTCCTGCTACTTTCACTCTATGTAGATATGTTACCTGGAAAACGATGTTGGGTTTACAGTATGGGCCCGAGAATGAAATGGGCCCCACAAAGAAGACGTAGTCTGGTGGAATCACCATGGTTGATGCCTCTACTTTGCAAGCTTCAGCCCAAGCCGCTTGAAATGCCTGCATTCAATTTCAATGTATAGTTGTTTCAATTACAGTACCAACTTCCACATAAAATAATGAGTATGATAAAAAAATATATTTCAACTACCAACTCAAGATAGCAATTTAATTAAAATGCACTAACATTATAAAAATATTATAACGCAGAACAATTTCTGATGGATTCATAATATTTTCTTAACTTCATTAATGTGTGTCGTTATTGAATTTTAACACTTCAAATAAAATTTAATAGTTTCAAAATTTAAATAAATTTTCTCTGGGTTAATAAAATCACTGTATTAAATAATGGGTGGAGTTGTGATCACTGGTGTGTGTTCTATAAACTAAAAATTGTTGTACAAAATGTGACTCAACTGTCGTAACGAGAATCATTTTTGAAGTAGGTCCCACCCATTTGGCTTGTTCTGGTGTCTTCACTTTTCTGTATTTTTCACTATATATTTTGCTCTAATTCTACGTCACTGTAAACTTTGTTTAATGGTATATTACTAACTGAAGAGTGAAGAAGAGCAACACCACAAACAGAAAAGACAGGGAAAACAATTTCCTGTGCTCCTCATGGCCTATTATTTTTACCAATTACCATGGACTTGTTTAGTTGGACCCAGATCATTTCAAGTTAGAAAAAGGAAAATTCTCACATAAACCGTAACCAAAGCCTTGTTAAATGGGGAATGTTTTAAATTGAAATTTATAACCTTAACTTTGAAGATTTATGTAATTGCTGCATTATTAGTAATTGGGCCACTTCACTTTTTACAGACATTTGTAATTACATGAGCATAACTGTGAGCACAAAAGTAGTTTTGAATAACATAGTATTTTAGAAAATTTTAACCACAAACCACCTAAACTGTATCCCCCTTGGCCACTACCCCCTTTTCCAGTAAATTTCATCATAACTATGCCTGTTCCCTGAATTGTACAAGGAACATTGAATTCTATGATAACTGAAAATTCTGAGTCTTACATGTTAACTAGTTAGCAGAAGTTAGATTAAGAGGTTGAAAGAGTTACCTTTGTGTCATCAGTTTTTCCATCTCCCTTGGCACCAAAATCTAGCACATTGAAGGTGGTGGAGGAAGAATGGCCTCCGTTGTAAGGTTTTGGTGGGGGAGTTGTGGGGGTATCTTCATTTGATGGTGGTGGATATGGTGGTGAGGGAATGGTTTTATGAGGTGGAGTCTTTGGTAATGTTGGGGTGGCTTTATGTGATGATGGAGGCTTTGGTTTTGATCCTCCACCATGGTTTTTGTTGTGACCATTTCCATAACTTTTTGCTTTTTTCTTATACAAAGCAGGTGATGCATCATCCCTGGTGCTATGCCTCCAGTGCTTGCCTCTTCTTGCAATGCAGGCTTCAAAATTGGAAGACCAAATGAGAAATACAATGAGAAACAGGTATGTGAAACCTCTGAAACTCAAAGGACTCATGTTGGTAACTTCTGGTGAAATGTGAATAGAAATTCAGCAGAGAGAGGGGTGAGAGAGCAACACAGAGAGATGAGAGAGGTTCTTTGTGTTGTTGCCAAAAAAACAAGTGACGGCTCTGTTTATATAAGGAGAAGAGTTGAAGGCTAATAATAATTGTGCAGGCAAAAACAAGTGTATTAAAATATTCTTCAAAATGCCAGGCATTTATGATTTCATTCTCAATTCTTCTTCTTTTTATCTTTCATTAATTAGTTTGTTTTCCTTTTTGTGAATTTTGGTTAGAATTTGTTTATTGGAGCTGCTATTCTCTTGCCACATACACAACAATGTCATTGCATGTGACCATACAAAGCGACAGTTAAGGGGACTGGTGTTGTTTTTTAACCATGACTTGTGCATGCCCTTCATTATTACCCTATTGGAGGAACTCTCAGCCCAAATCTACCTGCTCTATCTGTCAAACTTTCCTAGCTTAACCTCATCACAGTACCATTATTGTGACTAGATTAAATCCAAAATTACAAAAGTGAACACAAACAAAGATATTCCTCAGCATGTTTCAGCATCACAGAATGACACTAGGTAACAAGACAAGTTAAAGGTAGATGAGAGAGCTTCACACACCAGCCAAAGATAAAGTTCACAACTTGATGTGGATTCTATTTACCACCCTCGTCATTTTTTCTCATTTAACTTGTTTGATTCTTCCTCCACCCAAATTTTGCCTTAATTTTTAAACATGTATCATTGTTAATTTCATAAAACAAGATTTTGTGGAAATCCAAACCAAAAAACACCACGTGAATGGGTCTATAAGGTGTCAATGGCACACAAATTGTCACAGGTCTTTTATGATCACGTGCAACCTTCACGGGCCAAGAGTTCTGTCACTTTGTCTTGTTAAGCCATGAGCCACAGCTATGTGGTCAGAAAAACCCTCCAATTAAGCATTTTGTGTTCCTCTTTTCCTTATTTAACCGAAAGGGAAAAAAATTGGTGCTGAAGCACAAGAGATTGAGGGAAGTGAAGTTAACGAATAAAAAAAAAAAGGAAGCAAGGTATTGTACCAGCAAGGATGGATTTGTGTGAAACCATCCTTCACGCCCACTGATTTGCAGCATTTTTTTCATGTTTATGCAACACAACATTTTCTGTACACACACATGAATAACAACAAAAGAAAAAGTACGATATCATGCTCCTCCTGCACGAATTTCTGTGCGTGAGGTTCTCATATCTGTTGAGGCCCCCAAAACAGAAAAAAGTGAAATATATTGCATAGAAAAAGGTTCACTAAAATCAGACAAGTGAACAAGAAAATTCACTTTCATTAGATCATATGTCAAAATCCCAATGTGAGTGGGGGTCACATTAGTTTAATGTATCAATTACTGAACCTAATTCAGAGTTGGATCTCGTAATCAATTTTCATTCATTTCTTTTCACTGTTGCTCAATTTAAGGAACTACACCACCAAAGTTTCTCTTTCTCCTTCTCTTTCACACCCTCCACCATGTGTACGTCTTCTGCATAATGAGTTTTCCGCTCTGCAAACAATTACCATTTCTTCATTTACATGCATATATTGAATTTTAGTTTGTACGCTGTGACTGTTGCAAAGATAATTCAGGATCAATTTCGCTTTACATAGCCATCAAGAGTCACATATGCACAGAAATTTTCTTCTGCATATCCTTAACTGGGTGGAAGGGAAAATTCTGATTAATGTAAACTATACAAGTCACGTGAAGTGAGATTGAAGTAAAGTACTGAAAATGCTAGGCAACAAGTGCCACTGAAATATTATGTTACTGTAGTCATATTATTAATTAACATTCAACCACATCTGGGGTAAAATTGTTCAAGTTATTTGATAAATTAAAAATTACATTTGGATCAAAATTAGATTATAAAATATATATGTTCTTTTTCTTTTGGGTGACAATGATGGGCACGAGGTGCATTGGACTATCATATGCAATCATCAAACATCAAATATGGGTTTCTGTTATTTACATGTGTTTGCTTCATTCCCTGTGAGTTTCTTTGTACAGTAAACTGGCAGTGACACATTTACACAAATACCACCGCTTCATAGTGTCACTCAATAGTGTTTATCTGTAATTTCATTGACTTTTTTTCTATTCTTTTGCTTCCAACCATTTCTTTATCCTCACATGACCATTAATCTTCTTATAATGGTTCATCAATCAGTTTCACTGTTGAATATATGATAAACAGAGATTAAATTTTTATGTGTTGTTACAAATCAGTCTTGGTTTCTTTTTGAAGTAATTATTATAAAATGAATGATCTTATTATACATGAAAATTTATCTGACAAAACGACAACGCAGAACAACTTACATGGGGAATAAATTCTACAAATAATATGATCCCAAAAATTAGAGGTATAAGATATAAGCAAAGAAAATTTAGGTACATTTCTCCTTTTTGACAACTCACAATGAACTTGAGTTCAACCACATTATAATATTCAACCATTACCAACTATGGTACCTTTCTTACCTGTATGTTACTCTGTTTTTCACATTCGTGACAAATTTTTGCTGCTTTCGAAAATGTGCATTATACATAGTAAAATTCGAAACTTTCAACTGTTTATTTTTTATTTTATCCGCAAAAATATATTACTTTCTTACTAATACCCAAAATGCACAATTTGATTGTGCCCACGTATGCAATTGTAACATGTTTCCTAAACATGAGGACATGGTAAGAGAACAGAGACGGTTAATTATATAAAATACAATTGGTTCAATAAATAAACATACTTAATATTTTTTTTCAATGTATTAATTACTTAAACGTAGTAAAGTGCATAAGTTTTCTATATGTGAATCTACTTCAAACTTTTCATTTGTTCATTAATAAATGTTATCTTACAAAAACATATGAGAAGCTGGATCTGTACTTATAAAACATTTATGCGTAAAATACATAATTGATAAAAAACGTATAAGTTAACACATTCATTCTTTTAGGAATTAATTTGGATATTTACTAAATAAATCATTTTATTAATGTAAAACATTAAGAATTTTATAATTTATTTATAAAATATGAAAAATTACCTTTATTATTTTTTAATCTTATATCTTCTTATTATAATCTTTTATAGATCTAGTTAAATATATCTATCATTTACTAACTAATTTATCTATATTAACATAAAAAATTGTTCCACAATATATAATCTATTATAACAAATATTTACAAAACAGGGCCCAACCCCAGACATCGACATAGTTATGTCTATAGAGAGGGCAGGTGGGATATAAAGATATATTGTTTTATTATCTCATACATGTTCTAAGTGACAATTATTATTAATTGGGTTAATTTTGATTTTTACTTTGTATTATCTTGGAAGATGAGAGAGTGGGGAAGAAGGAGTACCACACAAGATTCTTAGCCGTCTTTTGTGAGATGTGTGCTCGTGAACTATAAAGTCTTCTCGTGAACTTCATCTTCACGCACACAACCATGATTAGCTTTGCTTCTCATCCATTATTTGTGAATATATTTCAACGACCAACTATGTATGTGATAAACAATTTCATGCTTCCAACTGTGGCCATCCCTTTATCAATCATATAATATGGCCCAAACAAAATACTACTTCTATTCCTTCCTATATGACCTTCCACCAACCTCTTACATACTCATATGCCTACAAACTATTTTCTTTTTATTTGTCAAATATGTACCTATTTTATTAATATTATTACTTCCATATTATTTAGATCAAATGTTTCTAAATGAATTTAACTCTATAAGATAATTTGATACTCCACAAATTAAGTTTAACGAAATAAATATATTTTGAATTATGGTTCAATTAAATTAGAAAAACAAATTTACTTTAAATAAATTTGTTGGGCCTAATTTTAGGCTTCAAATGACTCTGACTTAATAATCAAACTTTAAATCATTCATATACATTAAATATACTTATCTCAAGTCGATGTAAGATATTCAACACAACCTTCTCACGGTATAGGTTTAGACATTAATGGATAGTCCAATTGCAACCCGATAACGAATGACACCGACAAAGATATCATCTTAAAAAGTGACAAATTCCACTCAACTTTACAAAATTAAAATCGGCTAGTAACATGAGATTTGCACTCACTTATATCTCGTAAATATGTTTTATCTCTAGTCGATATAAGATCTCCATAATTTGTCTCATACTGGGACATATACATCTCTAGCATGAGACTAAACTAAACATTAATGAGTGGTCTAATGACGACCCAATAAAAAGTGACATGATAGATTCACAAACAACAAATCTGACTAGAATAGACCTCATATGATTCTGATACCATATTAAAAAATGAACTTTAAACCTAATTTGAGGATTGCACTCACTTATATATTATAAATTTATGTTATTTTTGGTTAATGTGAAATCTCCAATAAATTGTGAGTTAAATGAATTATATTCGATTAATTTTTTAAGCGGAATGAGTTCAAGTTAAAGGCCATTATTCATTTTTTTATAAAAGTTTTGAATCATTTTCTTAGTCTAACATTTTTTTCAACTACAATAAATAAAATGTGGGTCGAGTAACTCACTTTATATTACAATAAAATATAAAATAAGTTGAGAACTAAATATATTAATGTAAGTCAAATTATCTAAGTGATAACTTAGAATGGGTTACAAAATTTCAAATTTATCATAAAATAAATAAGATTAATTAATTTTTTTAACTTTATTTGTTATGAACCAATTGTGTGTGTAAGGCACAAATTGTATCTTAATTGATACAAACTATACTTTAATTAATTTATTTGATGGTTAATATATATATATATATATATATATATATATATATATATATATATATATATATATATTAAAATAAATAATACTTCAATAGAGTAAGACACCAACAAAAGAATGGAAAATTTAATTTAAATATGTAAAAGTTATAATATTGTTAACTTTGGCGAGATGATTTCATTGTTAAGGTGTACTTTCAAGGCTAATTTAATATATATTAGTGATTATTTTGCTATTAAATTATAATATTTATAAATTAATTCATAATTTTTTTTTATATATTTAAGTACTAACTCAAACTTTTTTTTATTAGCTAAATTATCATTCCATCACACATTCAATAGTTAAATTAATAATTCATTCACATAATTTTAGGAATATTAAGCTAACAAACTATGACTTTATTAAATTCGTTAAAATACTTAGAAATTGCTACATGCAGCCTTTCACGATAACAAAATAATATACTATTTATTTAATTAAGTTTTAAGCTTTAATAAATTTGAATATTTTTAGTTACAATTTTATTAAAAAAAATTATATGTTAAGTGTTTATAATTTTTATATTCTTTTCTTGAGTTTTCATAATTTACTTTTATCATTAATTGGTTGACGTGACATGTTAAGAAATAATTCTTTTAATATTTTAGTTAATGTAAGACGAATATGATGATTTCTATTGTTTTTAATGTAGTGGAAAAAGAGTTACTTGATTACAGAGATAACATACATAATAGGATAATATTACACTCGTATCACACATTTAAATAATAAAAAATTAATTGAAAAATACTCCAATTTTAAGTACTAAATAAATTAAAATTGAGAAATACTCAAATTTACCAAACAGATTTTAAAATTAATCATGTCATATTAACAACACTCATAAGTGCTATTAAATATTTTAATTGTTTAAAAATATTTTAAAAAGTTATAACTTAATTTTGTTAAATGTTGTTGAAATTTAGTACAACTTGTTCGTATCCTTCTAACAAAAATATGTCCTTTAATTGAATATAATATAATACACACATATTAAAAATAAAGTTTTTGTCTCTTATTGTTTCCCTGGATACAAATTTGTTTAATTATGCATCTGAGTATAGATTAATATTCATTAAATACTGTGCAACTCGTTAATGGTAGGGCCACGTTGTCGTTTTCTATCCTAAATAATGCACAATAATTTTTAATGAAGAAAATTAGAAGGTAAAAGATAGTATACATATACATCCACCAACTTTTTGTTTTTAATTTTGGTGGCTAATCCAAAGACATAATTTCGAGACGGAAAAGACTTATAATGTGACAAATTGGGTGGCTTTAATCATAAATTTATTGTTTTACCATAAAATTTCCTTTCTTTAATGTTTTTCTAAGGTAGTAATCTAATTAATCTTGTTGGACTTAGAAAAAAAAAACTTTTTTTACTCTGTATTAAAATTTATATTTTTATTATAATAATGAATAATTAAAAATGGTATTAAATTAATAAAAAAAATAAAATTATTAATAATTAATGATAATCTCACTCTTTTGATTTAGTATACACAATTTGATTTTCCATTTTTTTTCTTTTCCAATTTTCTCAATTTTCACCACCCTACCTCACTCATTTGGGATTCTCAAGAATTAATGTTAAAAACAAGGTTCAAATTTGATTAACTAAAAACAAAAGTTAGCAAGCATTGCATTTCCATTGATCTTGGGATGCACGAGAGTGTGGTTGGTTAAAAAAGCATATATACATAGATGTGGAAAGTCCATACATGATATCATTCTTCTTAAGATGAAGATGCCATAATGGTTTTTTTCAAAAGGACACCCAAGGAATTGGTTCATTATAACAACAATTCGATTCCTCATTCCCAAAACAATGAATGCAAAAGTTTGTGTAATATGTGCTACACTTGAGCTACTTCCTTTTCTAGCTTTTGCTTCACGGATCTTTCTAGAATTTCAAGACTAACTAAATCGTTTTGGTTTTCGAAAAATCAGATATGATTTCACTTTATTAATTGAGCAATGCCGAAGGCAATCCTAGTTGAAATTTTAAGAAGGAAAATAATTTTGATAACTTTTTCTTTTAAAATTGTTTAAATATTATTATCTATCGTAAAAAAAAATTGTCAAAATATTATTTTCCTTTTAAAAACTCTACCGAAAACCTGAACTTAGTTGAAATTACCCTATTGGTGTTGGTGTTGATGGTACAGTTTGTGGTGCATGTGAGTTTTTAGTTGGAAGAAAGTGTGGTTTGTCCATGTGAATGATGTTCAAAATATTGATTAAAGAAATAAAGAAAAACTAGAGACAAAAGTGTTTTGTCCCCATCGGTTTGTTTGTATCCCAATAGGCCTTGGTGTTGATCATCGAATACAAAAACCTATTTTAGCAATATATATTCACGGATCACTTTGAGCCCCAAAAGCTTTTTTTGCTTTCTCAATAATTTCAAAGAGCGAAATCTAATCTCTTAATTCTTGGCCTGTAACATGACCCTTATCCCACGGCTCAAAATGTCACACTCTCACACTCACACAATAACTTCATTCTGGCTATCATTACTCTGCATTATGCACATCCATGTGCCCTTTTAGTTTTTGCTTCCGTGGAATGTTCATCGTGTCACTTTAGATCAGAGCTTCCATAATAAGTAAACTATGACACCAAATATGTTCTAGAACGTTTTGAAGAAGAACCTGCACAACAACAATGGCTTCTTTTAATAACAAAACTTTTTAACAAAAAACATGGTATCATTGTTTAATCAAAACAACATTGATTTTTGTCCTGTTCAACAACATTTCTTACATAATAATCATGGATACGACACTTACTACTACCATACCAGTTGAAATTGTTGTGTTTTCAATTGTTTAAAACCATACCTACATCACTGATTTAAACCTTATTATATAATGTGCTGTGCTTATAGAACAAAAAAGTAGGGGACCATGAGTTTTAGACTCTTAGTGTGATATACTAATAATAACCAAAAATCTGTGTTAAAAAAGAGAAAACAAGTTGGTAACATTTTTCATTGTTTGCTTATATGGGGGAATTAATCAGTAGTCTATGTTCAAATATTCGGAACCTAAAGAATTTAGATTTATACTTTGCATTTTTGAGTTTCTTCATTTTTGGTATCTGAATTATTATAAATAGGACGGTGGTAGTTTGACACCTGACACTAATACTATCATTTGACAACTCATATAAATTAATTTTTATCTAAATAATAAGTTGGCGTTAAATAATAGTTATTTGGGAATAGTAGTGTCAAAATAACTTTTTCTTTATAAATAAATGTTGTATGTAGCATCAATTGTCATATAAAGGAAGTAAAATAGGTCAGGTTACAATCAAATTATAATACTTAAAATGTTACACTTTTAAATTAAAAGAATTACGTCTTGATTAATAGTTATAATTTTTTGTTTAACGATAAATATTCAATCGTAACAATAAGGTGATCCAAAAGGCAGAGAGAAATTCCCTCCTAAGGTATTGTGAAAAAGTAAATAGCATCGATCTGATAGATAACAGATACACAAAACAAGAGCCTTAAATTTTGACATGGAATATTGAGTTTTTGTCTGTGCAGGCATATCTATAGAATGTGATCCTAAGTGAAGATGGTGAGATCTGAAATTGATGAGCGTGTAGTTGAAAAGGCATGTGGCAGGGACCATCACGGACATTTCAGGCCTCATCAGTCTATTGCTTTTAGGTTTCTGCTGCTCAGTTATGAGTTCAAAACTAAGCCACAAAACAAACTTTTTGTTGGGAAACTGAGAAACCAAGAGCAGGCTTTTAAAGCCTAAGATAACTGCGGGTATACATATGTCAGAAAATGGGTGCAGTATGGACAAAATGATGAGAAATTTAAATTATTTTCTGAGACCGATTTCTCATTTCACAAACCTCCAATTCGTGATCCCACCCGTCAAAATAGAAGTCATGTGTCGCGAACCTGTTATCAAAATTTCTGATATCACAATGAAGAAAGCGAAAATCGTAATTTTATTTACACAGAAGTCTAATATACAATTTTTTTTAAAAATTTTATCTCGCAAGGACCGCAACTTAAGCGCTCTCTTTTAACCTAACAAAATCTCTCTCCATTTAGATTAAGTAGTAAGATCAAATGAGTTTGATTAGATTAAACTTCTTTTAGACATAAAGTTGAGAACCTAACCCAATAATATAAGGCCAAACTTAGAATTGATATGGTGTATTGGTAATTTTGATTTTATTGCTCAAGTTAGTAATTTTATAAAGATCAAATCAGCTATCCGATTATGAAGGTGGTTCTAATATCTATAGATGCGAGTAGAGATGATCAGAATATTTGTGTCCGCAAATAATTACTATTCGTCTGTATTTATTATTTACGGATAACAATTATTTTAATATCGTTTATAAACGAATTAGATGTAGTTATCATACTACTCTTGCATGTAGATATGTATACATGTTATTCACAAAAAATTAAAATTAAAATTTAATATATATTTTATTAGGTTAAAGTTAATTTATATTTAATTTAATTTAATTTATATTTTATATTTTTATATTTTTATAATTTTATTTAAAAAAATTATAATATATACTTTTTTTTAAATATTGTAGGTATGCAAATATCCACATGTACCTGTAAATTTTTTAAAAATTTATAGACATTTTTTAAACGAATATTTAATGAATAAACAAATAAATAACAAATAAATTTTATTTTGTATGGATTAGATAACAGATAGACACTATCAATAACCGATCCGAACGTCGGCAACCACGAAAGTAATTTATATTAAGTAATGTCATCTTCGTTTGGAATGTGTACTAGCTTGGCCTAGAATCTTCGGTTATGGGTGAACTTTTTGTTTCCTAGGCCATATAATGTGACAAAAAGTAGAACTAATGCATTGTTGATGTTTCCTAGGTACATTATGTACTCGCTTTGTGATGTTTGCACTACTTAAAAGCACTATTAAATTACTCTAAATAATTTAAGGCATCTTCAATTCGGGCCAAGTTTCTTCAAATGAACTAATGCATTGTTGATGTTATCTAAATGGCGATAATATTATTCAGCATATAGACTAAGGATTTGTTTGGAAAACTTCTTTATATTACTTGTTTATAGGAGGGAAATGCAAGTGGGAAAATGAAATGTTTTTTTTCAAAAGCTAATATTAGTACATATGCACAAGTTAATTGATAGAAATTTGCTCATAGTTTTCTTTTTCTAATTTTTTATTTTTATTAATTTTAACTTGTTGTGAAACTTAGTTTAGCTTCTTAATAAAGTCTTTGTTTTTTTTTCTCTCTCTAAAACAGTGTTCATAAAAAGTTTTGTGCAAATAACTTGTGATTTTGGTTCACAAAAGTTGAGTATTTTGAAGTGTATATCTTTTATAGATAATTTCTTGATAGAATATTTTTCTAAGTAAGAATCTATTAACAACTCAAGGTAGTTGTAGGAAGTGATATCGTGCAATTTCTAATTTAAACATGTTATTTGTTTTGTGAGTATCATATTTTTTTTTTACTACAACCGATCATTTTGCTTTAATTATTATCATTGTAGTACAAATATAATTTGGATATACCACACACACACATATATATATATATATATAGTTGCATGATGGTAATCAGTTATTTAGAAACACTTAAAATTACCAATAAACTTGACAGAAATAATTAGAAGTAGAGTTGTCAATCAAAAGCTTATAGGTTAACCCTGACCTATCTTTCATTAAGTTCTTTTTTAGGGGGTATTCAAATGAGGCGACCAAAAAAAGTTCCAACCCCCAAAACTTCTTCTTAAGTGGGTTAGGACTAAAAGCTAATGTGGGTTTGACTCCACTAAAATATTTTAACTAACTCTTTAAAACAAAACTTTGAGTCTGAGTCAAAGATCGAAGCTAGTCGTCTTGGGCCGACTTAGGTCAAAAGTCGAGACAAGTCGGCCTAGGCCGAAAGTCAAGATGGGTCGACCTAGGCTGACATTTAAGACAGGCCAACCTGGGTTGACGATGGAAACAGGATGGGTCAAGTTGAATGTCCCAAGCCAAAGGCAGAGATTGGTAGGCCTAGGTGAACCGTTGAGACGAGCCAGCCCGACCTTACGATTGGGATGGGTCGGCCCGGTCAGATAGTCGAGATAAGAAGGTCGGGCAAACTGTTGAGACATTCTGGCTTGGGCTAACAGTCGAGAGAAACAAGACAGGCTCGACCGATGATCCAAACGGGTCAGGCCTAAGTCGACAGTCGAGAAGGGCTAGGCCAACGAGACGGACCGGGCCCAACAGATGGTCGAGATAGGTCTAGTCGGACCGACAAAGTCGATCAATTATCCAAACAGGTCGGGCTGACGATCAAGACAAGCTAACCCAAGTCGATGGTCGAGACGAGTCAAAAATCGATACAAGTATGCCCATGTCGACGATCGAGAAGGGCATAAGCAGGACAACGACCTCGACATGACGGGCTTGACCGATGATCTAGATGGGCCTAGAGATGGCAAATAAACCCGTCCCCGTGGGTATTGCCCGAACCCGTCCCCGTTTTGACGGGGAATCCCCGCATTGACTGGGTATGGGTATGGGTATGGGGAATCCCCGACTTTTTCAGTTGGGTATGGGGATGGGTATGGGGATGTACATATACCCGCCATAA
>Ga0209589_1002255_pt1 | contig 33228 bp, 18 predicted proteins | sample CowpeawhiteBW_FD_187525 | JGI IMG/M metagenome (GOLD analysis project Ga0209589, IMG submission 187525) | Root nodule microbial communities of legume samples collected from California USA - Cow pea white BW (SPAdes) (version 2) | ecosystem: Host-associated > Plants > Roots > Nodule | place: USA...
ATAGATGGGTACCCGCATAACGGATACCCGACGGATATGGGTACGGGTACGGGGCAAATATTTTTCTAGCGGGTAGGGTACGGGGGAACTACTACCCGTACCCTACCCGCCCCGTTGACATCCCTAGTTGCAATTCTCTTTTTGATTATTAAGAGTTTTTGAACTTAGATAACTTCATCTCCTTCGTTTATCAAACATTGACATAGAAATGCATTTAATGTGCTCCATGCAATATTAAATGTCATTCTCCTCTTCAAGTAGCATCCTATTGTTGAGAGTACTTATTAGAGCAAGGTCAAATAACTTTTTAATTAAAACGAAGTAAAAGTAAACATTGTAAAAGGTAGATAACTAGGTTAAAGATGAAGTTAGCTTATGCAGGATGGTTGTTGAAAGACAACAACTTTAGCTTACCTATCAAGAGATCTTGATGTAAACTTGCATTTTGAATGAATTATATTATAGATAGAAGATGAAGACAATCCTTGCAACATAGTAATAAATTTAAAGAATGTTTTCGTTAGGAACCATGTAAACTAAAAGTTTGTGCGTACTTATCTTCTAATGAATGTTTCACTCACTAGATGAAATGGAGACTACAAGGTGTTGTATCATTTATCAAATGAAATACTTATGTTTTACATGTATGTTTGTTTTTGTATTTAAATGTCTTTCAGAAGATTCTTCATGTTTACTAGTTTGTTATGAAAAACACTTTAATCAAAATTATGGGGTTGTTGGACTTATGCACTAATGTAGGTAAACTTAGTAATATTTTATAAATATGGTTATATAATCATATTGTTTACATAATATGGCTTGAAATCATTTAAAAAGCTTATATTGGCTTCTAAGAATACTATGTTTATTTCTTTTTATCTTGGAGGAACTATCACACAATACTGTTAGTGTCCTATATCTTCCTTATGCCTTTGAAAGTTTTCACCTTTGAGAATTCATCATTTGCCATTGCACATATCAAGGAGTTTCTTGGTTTAAAATTTATCAATTTTTTTTTGTTCTAATTTTTCCATAATGCCTTTGGAGTAGGTTCATTGTCTTCATTTAATAGATGTAGTTCCTATTTTTGACAAAAATACATTAAATTTATATGATATCATTACTAGAAAACAAGTTTTTTAAGTCTGTTAGTTTTTGCCTTTTAAGTTTATTTTAAAATAGACATAGATTCGACATACTTAAATTTTAGGTTTGTTGTTGACCAACAGACTTAAATTTTATGTCTCTTGTGGACCAATAGACTTAAATTTTAAGCAAAACTAGATAAAAATTTGTGGTGTGAATGGTATCCGATTGGGAGACAGTGTGGTCCTCCATATTCATCCTTTCATTTCTTCCAAAGAAAGGTTTTTAATTGAAAAGCAAAGTGTTGCACAAAAGAAAGATTTGTTGCACATCCTTTTTTGACTATGGAAAGCTTCAAAACTCGGATGAACATCTTTAATTGTCGCGCAAGTGGAAAAGCAATCAAAACTAATCTAATTTATAATTTACTCAAACAATATAATTCAAAGAATGTGACATACATTTTATCACAAACTATTTAAAATTATTTATAAAAAATGTATTATTCGATAAATTTTCAATGAAGTTAATTATTACTTTTTTAAATAGAAATGTACCTACTTCACTCTCTCAAATTTTCAAGAGTTACAATTATTGAACTACAGGAACATTGAAACATCTACCATAAAATAGATAAACATTTGTAATAAATAAGATATTCTTTTATATATATATATATATATATATATATATATATATATATATATATATATATATATATATATATATATAAAACTATTTGTAACATTGAAACATGTATTATTATTTTACCTTTTAAATATGTGTTATTTTAAACTAAAAATAACTATTTATAATAAACAAAATTATTTATAAAGGAAATAAAAATTAATTATCAGAAACTTATATTTATATTATTTTATAATTTAATATTGTGAGAACCTAGAAATGGTCTAGGAATGATGGTGATTTAAAAGATGATACTAGAGTATTTAAATAATAAAAGGTTGAAACTATAAATAGATTTTCTATAAACTAAAGTTCATTTTATAAAAACCACCATCTCTTTAGATGTCCTTTCTAAACTTCTCCTCTACCTCCTTTCTAGATTTCTAACCTCAATCTTCATCCTTTTGAAGATCAAGGACCAAAGGATTGTTCCTTGCGAAGAGTTCTACAATCCACCTGATTAGAGTGAAGAACTTAGTAAGTTCACGTTTTTTCCTTTTTGAGGTTGTTTCACTCTTTGAGTATGCATGTGGGATATACTACAATGCATGTGGCTCAAATGTGGTCAAAGTGAATCTCTATTGCTCTATGATCATGGTGATATGTTTATATTTTTAATAGGGTTTTCTTTGTCTAGGTAGGTCATCTTGTGAGAAATAGAGCTCTAAGGAATAATTAAAGAAAATGGAAGTTTAACCAAGGTAAGAAAAGCTAGTTTTAAATTTTAAAATATATTGCCATATGATGAGTTGTGATTTGCATGTTGTAACACCCCTTCCGAGATGTCATGTGTAATTTTTATTATTTCCAAAATTCCAAAATATAAAACTCTGATACCACCTATTAAATAAGAAACTTCACCACATTTTTCGACAACCTCTTGCTAAAAAGGGCATTTAAACAAAACTTTATTATTCAAAATAAGGCATTAATAAAATAAACCAGATCGGTTTAAGTCGTCAAAACCAAAACTCATTACAAGTAATTTCAAGTTCAAAACTCAACCAAACTAATACATTTGCCTTATTCAAAAGTAGCACTTCCAAATGTTTTTCATAAAAACTCCCATAAAGTTTTCTCACAAGCTCCTCACGGTTATGCTTCTCCACTAGCATCTGCATCCACATCTACTTCCGTACAACTTAAGTCATACGATTATCGCAGGTGGAAACCACATCCATAAACATGTAAGGGTGAACTAACCATGTATCACATCACATAACAGGCATATTAACATGTAACTCATGTTGCATATTATAATGTAACATAACTCATTCATAAAAATCCACCAATACATGTTCTCAACACCATAACTTGAACTCATCAGAATATTACCACCAAGTAATATTAATGGTATGTCACTCTCTCATAACCAACCATTATACCTTTCCTATGCACTAATGCCTTTTGGAAAAGTCATTTCCCCTACTTTCCATAGACTTACTAGCAACAACTCCACTCGCTTGACAAAAACCTTGTGCGGAGCACTCTTGCTATGCTCATGCTAAATACTTACAAAGGAACGAAACCCCTTTACCCTGACTCGATAAAGTCCTATAGGTAAAGAAACCATCATGACTTTATAGCTATTAGAGAGTTCATATTGTCTCATCACATATGTACACCCATACATATCATACGTCATCACAAGATCAAACATACCCCAACTCATCTTGCAATTACACTATATCATGTCACATCGTCATAAGATTAATCATAAATCATCATCATATCATAACCCAAGCATTATTTCCTTACACTTAAGCATTTTAACATACAACTCACTCAAAAATTATGCACCAAATAATACAAAAACAATCACATTTTTAAACTAGTAACAACATCATGTTAAAACAAACCACAACAACAAAACAACAAGTTCCATGGGGTGACTAGTGGATTTTTCCACAACTTGTGGATTTAGCTTTAGAAAACAAAATGTGAACTAGCGAGTTCCATAAGTGACTTGTGGATTTTTCCACATCTTGTGGATTTGGCTTCAAATATACAAGAGTAAAAACAACGTATTCCATAAGTGACTAGTGGATTTTTCCACAACCTGTGGATTTGGCTTCGAATATACAAGAGTCAAAATAGCGAGGTCCATAAGTGACCAATGTATTTTCCCACAACTTGTGGATTTGGCTTCAAAAATGAAAGAAGCAAACCAATAGCTGAAATTCACCCAAGCATTGACACAATTGATGGATTCTTAATAAACATATAAAATCTTATTGCACCTGAACCCAAATTAACAGTACCCTTAGGAACCAGACTCACTCAACTAACTATCTAAGACCCTAAATTTGACCAAATCATAGTACTCCAACACAAACCATAATTTCATCATCATAAGGAAACATCTCCAATTGCTATTACACCATGGATTTTCCCATATGCTCAAGAACAACAACAAAACAATTTTATTCCATACAACATTTCACATCTACTTTTCTAAATGATAAATTCAGTCCATCAAATACTTTAAACAGAATTTCCAATCAACTTACCTTCAACGCCCTGTACTTCACAAAAATTTTGTAGCCACAACCAAAAACTATTATCAAATCATGCTTACTTCAACCATAATTAACACTCTAAAGGAAAATAAGTTCTATTTACAAGCATTGCTCTAACCTCAAATAAATTCACATGGTAACAAGATGAATATCAAAATCCCTAATTCCCCATTGATACATCCAAACCAAATATTAAAGTAATTAGATTAAACACTCAACCCCACCAACCTGATAGCAATCATAGACGTAAAGTATATTTTCTTACCAATAAACTTAATCCCAAACAACTCTACCACCATAAATTCAACCATTAAAGAAATTTGTTATCATATTCTATCCCTAAGAACGAAATTACCCTTTATAATTCCATATTTTCAAAAGCAACCAATTCTCCATACATAATCACAAAAATAATGAGAACAAGACTTAACACTTCCTTACACCAAATCATAACCCAAAGATGCATTTCACATTTCCTCCATTCCATAAATCAATTTACAATAATTTCTCAACACACAATCATGTAATATCAAGAAAATGGTTTAGCACCCCTTACACCAAAAACCCAACCTTCTTTTACTATAATTTCTCCCTTTTTGCTCTAAAAAGGACTTGAACACACAACCCATAGTATTCAAACAACACTCTAAACCATATCATCCATTGCAATTTTCTTGTCATCCCACACACATAATAACATTACAATGCATCCACACATTCAATGAATCTAAGAAAACATAAGTTATTTTTCACGTTCAAGCGTACACCTAGGTACTCTAAGCAATTATAAAATAATATATAAAAGTATTTGTTCTAAATACACATATATTATAATTGAATATTATGTTAATACAATAAAAAATAAATAAAATGTGGCCGTATGAGGACGAATATGTAGGTGAAGAGCGAGTATAACAAGTAAAAATTCTAATCAATATACCGAGCCTGTGATAATTATGTCTTATATATGATGGTATGAAAGTCGCGTGAAGACCTTTATGATTGTAATACATTTTTTATCACCGTGAATACACGTAACCCACGTGTCAGAATAAAATAAATAAGCTAATTGTTTTTAAAAGAAAAAGTAATCCACAAAATTTGGGTTACTTTCTACTTGCCACTGGAAAGTAACCTAAAACTTGTCTGTTGCGGACTTAAGCCAGAACGGTTGTAGTGACCCTAATTAACACCACATTTGTGGCATTCATTCCTTATATTTAGATTAACTTATGCCAATCATGCATCCACATTAACCTTTGTGACACTCTTGCTGATTCATTTTCATCAGACAATTAGAAACTATCGCTAATGGCGGCACGGAACCTTTGCTGCATGGCACTGCGATCGTCAAAGCATATCTCTCGCCCTTCCCATCTTCTCTCTGTTCAGATGCGGATGCAGATGCAGATGCTGTCCTCTTCTCCTCCTCTCACCCGAAAGGCAAGCCCTTTTCCGTCTTTTCACTTTTGCACCGTTTTCATTTTCTGACCTACCCACTTCTCACTGTGTCTTAATGTTTGAATTTGATTACAAAGTTTCAATCTTTTTACCTGTATTGGACATATTTACACCCATTTGTTCAAGGGGATAATTTTGATATAACGGAATTTTACGCTTATCTTAACCTTTTCAGTGAGTTTAAAGTTAAATTCAATAATTTTCAACTATATTGTCCTTAGAAATCAATCACTCTTCAATTTTTTAAAGTAATTATTATGAAAGTCAACAATTTTCAATTATAGGATAATCCATGTTTGAATGACGATACTACAAGCAACATTTAATTCTTTATTTAAAGTGTGAACGACTTGAATCTAATTTCTTATTATTATTGTTAATGGTTCGATGCCTTAAATTGATATTTGAATGACTAGTTTGATGTAATTATCGTTAGAGGACCAAAATAAATATACTTAAGGGTTTCACAGGGACTAACAAATGGGTGTTTATTATTTTATTACTATTATTTGGGATATTCTTGTTACTTGTTCATGAGTCAGGTTTGTTTGAATGGCAGATGAGCATGAATACACAGAGTGTTGCTTCCAAGCTTAATAGTTCTGGATTGCTGAGGACTCAGGGCCTTATTGGAGGGAAATGGAGTGACGCTTATGATGGAAAAACCATACAGGTATACTTGATGTTCTTTTTCTCTCTTCTTCTTCCAATGTTTTTTTGCAAAGTGCAATGGAAGAGGGGCAGCATGTACTTGCGGCTTCGTGGTCTATTAATGTTGCTGATAATAGTAGTATAACCATGCAGCCTGTTTTTTCACTTGAAATTTCTTTGTTTTAATAATGTTATTGTTTTACCATCTTATATATTTGATGCCGTGGCAGGTTTATAATCCAGCAACAGGTGAATCTATTGCAGATGTTGCATGCATGGGTGGAAGAGAGACGAATGATGCAATTTCTGCAGCTTATACTGCATATCGATGTATGAAACATCCTAGTTTGATGCTGTATGTTGTATTTCAAGCTACAAACAGAATTATAGGATAGTATTAAAATATATTAACAGAAATATCGAATATATATGCCGTTTCCTAAGATACTTAGGGTCTGTGTATTTGGAGGAGGAAATAAGGAGCTTATTTGAGTTCTTTATGAAACTTTTCAGTTTGGTATATTTCAGACTACAAGTAATGACCGGAACTAGATATGTCTTTGCCTAAGAAACATAAAGGGTGTTTGGAAAAGAGCTTATTCTTATAATCTCTTTTTATCATTTTTCATTAAGCTTCGTGGTGAAGTTTATAAAAATAATAGTTTATCTCTTTTCAACTCTTATAGAAAAGATAAAACCAGAATAACTATGTAATATATTATTATTTGTGTGATACTTAAAGCACAATTCAAAGGGAGCATTTATAGTAGCTACCCTAAACAGCAAATATACCAAAAACCAAAACATAATCACCTAAAAGGGACAGCTGGAAATAACAAACTAAAGGGGAATATTGTGTTAGTGTACCGGAAAGATAGAGAGAGAGAGAGAGAAAACAATATCTTTTATATTCTTTATTTTTCAAAATTTTGAAAAACTGAAAGAGGTACAGATCTGGACTTTACAAAATAAATCTTTGTGAACTTAGAACGTGCATCAACAAAGGTAACATAGTAAGTGTAACCAAAATGTGAGGTAATATGCGATGGTCCCTAGAGCTTAGTAAAACTTAAGTCCAAAGGAGTTGTTTAAACAGTTTCAGAGGTAGAAGAATGAACTCTTTGGGACTTCCCTATACAACAAGACCATAAATCAAGAACATTTTTTTATTGACTGAAGGAATATTGCAACGATGATGTATGAGTTTAGGAACATGAGAACTAGTATGAAGCCTAGTTTGCTTATCTTGTATGGTTTCATGGTTCCCTCCATGACTATAATGAGCTCCTTCCACCATGTATTAGTTCTTGGTTCTCTGAGCAAAAATGAAATCCTGCCATTTTGGACCATCTCATTATTATGACTAAAATTTCCTGTGTAGCATGGAGCAAAACCACTGCTGCTGAAAGAAGCAAATTTTTGAGGAAATGGTATGGCTTTTCTCTTCTGATTTCATGAGTTGATTAGGCCTGCATATGTTTCTATGCATGGTAGCTTGACCTATCATGATGGAAGTTCCTGATTTGTATTTTCTTTTGTGATAATAATTACATTTTGTCTTCAATTTTCAAGGTATGATTTGCTAATGGCACATAAAGAAGAACTTGCACAACTTATAACCTTGGAGCAGGGGAAAACTTTTAAAGAGTCTATTGGTGAGGTACATGATGGGTGAACTTCTATTATTTGGTACTTGGCCAATTATTTTTCTTTTTCTTTCTTATGTATTTTCCCTGATTGAATTTCATTATGTTGACAATATATATGTGAGTGACTATTTTACAGATAAACTATGGGGCTGGATTTATTGAGTTTTCAGCTGAGGAGGCAAAACGTGTATATGGGGATATAATTCCTGCACCTTTATCTGATCGAAGATTGTTTGTTCTTAAGCAGGTAGACTTGGTGTCTTAAATTTTTATTTCAGCAATTTTATTATACCTTAACCAATAAGGTAAGGCTTATGGGATAATGGGATTTTGCTTTCTGTGCCACTCTATGGTGCATCTGGTTTAGATGAATTGTCTATATCATCATTAAGGATTCTTCTCAGCTTAAACATCTCGTGAACCAAAATCCTTCTCATGACCACTATATGGCTCATGGTCTTTGTTAGGGCCTTAGTCACTAGGTCTATAATATGAAGACTTTATTCCTAAAGTAATAGGATGGGAAGCAAGGAATAATTGCTGAGGTAGTAGTGAGAGAGTGAGTAATGGTTTGGTTGTGGAGGTCACTAGGAGGAGAGGGGGCATTAATGATTGTGGATAGTTAGTTGTTGGTAAGGAGCATTTGTGCCTTTGAAGGAGATTTTCAGTTCTTTTGCATTTCCTCTTATGCATTCATAATACACTCGTTTTCCTGATTCCACCACTAATCTTTTATTTCTGATTGTGGTTTCTAACAAATTGGTCCATTGTGTTGGATAACTCAATTGGGGAGGATGCTATTTCGTGAAAAATTATTGTCAAGGAGTTAGTGAATTTCACTGAAGAAAACGAAAGCATAGGTAGCAACTTTGTAGAGTGAGTTTGCAAATTTCTAGTGTTCTCTTGTAATAATGCAGACCAAGGCCAAGGAAAGCCAAGATAACATGTGCATCTAGTATGAATTCTATAATGAGTATCCGAGACTGTGTTATTAGAGCATAGCTATAGTATCCAAAACTATACGAAAAGCTAGACTGCAATCATGAACTCATACATTTATTGTTTGATATGTTGGTGCTTTGATATGTAAATATGCAAAATCATCTTAGATTTGGTAGTCTCCTATCAATCTGACCTTTATTATAGGACCGTTGATGTCACCTACAACAATCTCTCCCCACAACAATTTTTGTGCTATGAATCAAGCTCGTGACTTTGGCTTTGATACCAAGTGCTTACCACTTGGTCAAAAGCTATAATTAATATTCAAGGTGCAACTCTTTCTACTTAAGAGTGTGGCAGCAGCTCAAGCGCTATGATTTAATTATGACTTGGTTCACTTAGCCTCTACTACAAGACAATTGATGCCACCTAAAATAAGGTTGTCTGTTTCTTTTGCTTTGTCTCTTTCACTTTTTGAGTTGTTCAAATCTTCCTATGTCGACATCAAAACTTTCTTTTGAGCCGTCCAACACTTTTAGATGCTCTTCTCTAGCGACCACTACACCTACTCTACCAAATGATGCCATGTGCAACTAGTTCCTTGACATGTGATCTTCACGCACCTACACCAATCTATGCTTGAAACTTTGTTGTTATTGACTTTGATAGCTACAACCTATCATCTGCAAAAGAATAGGCAAACAAAGTTGACTGATTTGTGTTTCAAGACTTTTCTTCATTGTTTTGTTGTTGATCAACCCCTAAACTTTGGTGTTGTGGTTTCCATGGCCATAATATTACTACAATATCACATTTCATGTCTCAATAGGTACCACTCCTTAAGAGACTATTTATAGGCAACACAATCTATGCTTGAAACTTTGTTGTTATTGACTTTGATAGCTACAACCTATCATCTGCAAAAGAATAGGCAAACAAAGTTGACTGATTTGTGTTTCAAGACTTTTCTTCATTGTTTTGTTGTTGATCAACCCCTAAACTTTGGTGTTGTGGTTTCCATGGCCATAATATTACTACAATATCACATTTCATGTCTCAATAGTTACCACTCCTTAAGAGACTATTTATAGGCAACAACATCCTCACGGTGATAGACAAAGAGTTTTAGTTAGCATATTTGTTTTTTTCTGAAGTTATGGCCCCATGGGCATAAAACAGTTGAAGCTTGCATTTTCCCCAAATTTGCTCCTTGGTACCATGGTCCTTTCCAAATTATTGAAAGAATAGGAGCAGTGGCGGAGAAAATTCAGTTGTCGGATCGATCCAGTATTCCATGTTTCTTTGTTAAAGAAGGTTTGTTAGAAGTTATATAGTTGAAGAGGACCAACCTACTGATTTGAAGGGTGACACAACAAGTTCCTCAGATTCGGAGGCAATAGTGGCAGCTTGTAGCATAACCAAAGCAGGTGATTTAGTTCCCAATTATTGGTGCATTTGAAGGAGTCATTTGGACGACGGTGTTCAATTTTTGAAGTCAGTTTCAACCTTTTACAATTGAGGACGTGAATGTTATTCAAGAAGCGGACACTGTTAGCGGTCTCTTGGTCAACAATATGGAGAGTTTATTCCAGATGAAATAAGAGGGGAAATTGGGCATAATTGTTGGGGGTAGTTAGAGAGTGAGTAGTGGATTGGTCGTGAAGAAAATTCTGTTATAAGTTGCTTAGTGGTATAAGAGGGGGAATTACTGATTGGATAGTTAATCATGAGTGGGGAGCATTTGTAGCTTCAAAGGGGCCTAGCTCTTGGCAGTAGGAACTTCTATTCTATTGTATTTCCATTTAATGCATTCATAATAGTCACATTTCATCATTAGTGTTTGTCTTTAACTACTGATCTTTTATTTCTGATTGTGCTTTGAAAAGTATCTTTATGGAAGTCTCCTTAATATATACATATTGGGATTGAGAGCTTTATTTAATTGTTGTCTTTATTTATTTTCCCTGTTTGTTTTATCATTTAATTATGTTCTTAGGTTTTGAAATTTGGGTAAATCCCTTTTTAGTCCCTCAAATTAAAAGGTTCTTTTTTGTTCCCTCAAATTTATTAATATAGGGTTTGTTCCTAAGCACTAAATTTGAGGGACAAAAACTAGTTTTAAACTTTAAATCTTAAATCCTAATCCCTTAAAAATTCATTTTAATTCCTCAAATTTAGTGTTTAGGGACTAAAATCATATATCTTTTTTTCCAATTTTGAGGATTAAAAAAGTTTTTTAAATGAGAGCACAGCCAGAATTACATGGTAAATATTGACATGTTTTGTTTTTAGCACAATAAGAAAAAAAAAACTACAGTCTTGGCATAACAACTTTAATCCTATTAGTTTTGTTTGATCTTCGTTAATATTTAATATAATTGATCATGTGTTTGGTATTTAGTATTTGTCACGTGTGTTTATTAAAGGAAAAATTAATGTTCATATGCAATTATTCTTAAATGAACCACTAAGGATTTTTAAATTTAAAAAGCAAAAAGTAAACCCCTCAAGGATAATTGCATGTTAACTTGAGGGGTTCATTTAATAAACACACGCTACAATTACTAAAAGACTAAACATGTGTTTAACTTCTTTAACTTAACCATTAACTCTGTTTAAACAAAATTAACGAAATTAAAACTTTTGTACCAAGGATGTAATTTTATTTCTTACTGTACTAAAAGTGAAATATACAAATACATGTTGTACTTCCACCCCTCCATTTTCTCTGTTGTAGGAGAAAAACAAAGAACAGCTTGGTTAAATAGGAAATGCTGCTTTTAAATTATATTGATGTGAAAAATGCCTATTAATAAAGCCAAAATATGGCATTTTTCAAGTACGACTGAATTTTTTTATTTTAGGTCATATATCAAGTAGGACCCAAGGAGGCACTTTCCCTGGCAAATGGGAAGTATATTCCCATCTTATTAAAGGAGATGACATTAGGGTGTAGCTACATTTTTATATCTTGAGTAATTGAAAGGTATATTCATGTGAATGCTGAGGAGGCTTTTTCCTCAGTAAATGAAATATATATTCTTGTCTTGATATCCAATAATTTAGTGCATGCGAATACTGCGGGAAATGATTGTTTCAATTGCCTTTTATACTAGAAGTTCTAGAATTTGAATTTTACCGATTCTAATATTCAATTTCTGCTTGATAGTCCTGAATCCTAATATTTACGTAGATGGCTTGTGTTAATGTCTTTGGGATTTGCAGCCTGTAGGGGTTGTAGGTGCAATTACACCTTGGAACTTTCCCCTTGCTATGATTACTCGAAAGGTATCTCTTTAGTTTTGAATCTTTACCATCCAAATTTGACCCATTTTCACTTTTAAGTGATTTTAGGAGTTTTTGAACATCAGTCATTTTAACAATGATTTGTTTTCTAATATATCAGGTTGGTCCAGCCCTTGCATGTGGCTGTACAGTGGTCATAAAACCCTCTGAACTGACACCTCTCAGTGCTTTAGCCGCCGCAGAACTCTCCATTCAAGCTGGAATACCAGCGGTAGTTTCTTAAAGATATCTTTATGACTGTAATGGAAGTTCATTGCATATTTTGCTTACAGGCTCCATCTTTTTCCGTGTGATGTTTTGTAATTTTGTAATTAAATTGAAAATTATTATTTTATTATATGTCAACAGCTTGATTGTGATGTTTGTATGTGATTCATTTTGATACTTTAGAATGTAATCTACTACGTGTTTTTGTTGAAACTATATTTAACTGTATGCAGTTATTTTGTTTCCTTTGCATGTCTTTTACTAACTTTAATGTTTTACTATTAATATTTTGGTACTGTACAATGTACTTGTTGCACATGTGAATAGGTCATCATTAGTTTCTTCCACTAGATTGTGTAAATTTTACAAAAGTCTTTGGTTACCCATCTCTTATGTTGCTTTATGTTTGAGACTTCTTCCAGTCTTTTACCATAATAAACTTTCCCTGTTTTTTTTCATCTTTCCTGCCCTTGTTTATGATTTTAATGGGTGTGGTATTTTATGACTCAGGGTGTTGTGAATGTTGTAATGGGAAATGCTCCTGAAATTGGGAACACTTTGCTTGCAAGTCCACAGGTTTAGTGACCATTTGATTTTATGAAGCAATTACCTTGTGAATGTAGTTGAATACATGAGAAAGAAATTGTCAAATTTATTTAGGTAAGGAAGATCACATTCACAGGCTCGACAGCTGTTGGAAAGAAATTAATGGCTGGTTCAGCTGAGACAGTTAAAAAAGTATGCTTTGATTTTGTCATTAATTTCTTTAAATACTGGTTCTGTGCATCTAATATTGAAAAGAATATTTTACCCTTATATGCATGTTTTTTGAATTTCTAGGTATCTCTGGAACTTGGTGGCAATGCACCTTGCATAGTTTTTGATGATGCTGACCTTGATGTTGCAGTAAAAGGAACTGTAAGCTAGAAATCACGAGAATGCATGGTGGTTGAAATAATGTTTTTCTTTTAAGATATTTCTTGATTTTCTGTGTCTAATTTGGTTACAAATTAATGTATGGAGTGCCTAAAACCATTTGACAATGAATCAAGAATAATTTAGAGTTCTTGTTTAACTTTAAAAATTTGAGCTGAAACCACGTGTTTCTTTGAAAGCTCAAGGGCTTTATTTATATTAAAAAGACAAAATTAATGCTATTAATAAAATGAAATTTAAGCTTAACTCTATCCTACTAAACCGGCTTGTAAGATGAAATTTGCACCTACATATAAGTGTATACTATAATTTGACTTTATCTCTTGTTGAGGTAGGCTCTTCATCACACGTCCTCATGCTGAGGACTGGGCATCTTGAGTTTTGGACTAGGGGTAACTCCGATAGCAGGTGACACGAGGCCCAACAACTTGGTAGGATAGACTATAATTGATTCTAATTTAAGAAAGTGTAATTTAAGTCTATCTGAATCTTATAAAACTAGTTTGTAGGAGATATTTACATCTACTTATTTACTATAATTTGACCTTATATCTTGTCGACGTGGGCTTTTTAACATTGGTTGGGTCTTTTTCTATGGGAGACACTGAAGATTTGATACCAATGAGTTATGAGCAAAGTCATATAAGTGACTTGAGGCCAACTCCTACCCAAAACATTTGCAATGAGTTTGTGAGTCTTCTTCTCTTATATGTTGTTCAACTTTCTCATTATTACTTAATGTGCGACTCAAACTTATTTGGATTCCTAATAATTTCCCTCTTAAGTGTTAGTCTTTTCCACATTAGAGGACTTTCAAATACAGTGAATCCACAAACCTAGGATTCTTCACTCACTTTTTGAGTTGGTCACCTAAACAAACTATTGATTCTGGTATCATATTAAGGTAGTGGAATTTAAGTGGAACTTAATCTTACAAAACTGGATAAGTAAGATATCAAATCTAGTACCATCAAAGTTGGGACAGGTTTTAATAATACCCACATGTAATGGTTTAGTTGCCATCTCTATCCCTTTAGGTAATAGTGAGGATGTAAGTCTTGTGAATTTACCCATTGTATTGAGAAAGAGAAAAAGACCTTGTGTTTAATATTTTATTTGTCAATATGTATGCATTGACAATACCTCTAATAAACATCAATGCTTTATTGTTGCCATTGATGTCACAAAAATTCCTACCACAGTCTACAAGCCATGGAAACCAAACATTGAACTTAGGCAATGTGGGAGGAAGTGGATGCATTAGAAAGAAACTCAAATGGGAGATTGTTGACAAACCAAGAGATGAAAATGTCATAGGGTGCAGATGGATATTTTCAGTGAAACATAAGGTGGATGGGCCAGTAGATGGGTATAATGTTAGATTGGTTGCAAATGGATACTCTCAACCTTATGGAGTTGTTCTTCTCTAGGAAAGATGAATTCAATTCAAGTTGTTCTTGCTGTAGTAGGTCAGTTTTTGATGGGACTTACACCATTTGGATGTGACTAATGCCTTTTTGCATGGAACTTTAGAAGAAGTGTGCATGCAGATTCCTCTTGAACTTGAAAATTAGAGTCGAAGGAATAAGTTATGCCACCAAAGGAAAGCCTTATATGGTTTTAAAAATCTCCAAGAGCATGACTTGGAGATTTACAAAACGCATGGTTTCCTTAGGATATAAGCAAAGCCAATGAGGTCATATTTAATTCATTAAACACTCCCTTATAGATAAACTTACACTACTACTGATCTATACGGATGACATTCTTACAAAAGATGTTGAAACAAGGAAATTGGCTTTAAAGAAAAAATTGTCAGCCCAATTTGAAATGAAACACTTCCATATAGATAAACTTACATTTCTATTGGTCTATATGAATGACATATTATTGTAGAAGATGATGAGCAAAGAAATTTACTTTAACGGAAAATTGAAGGCCCAATTTGAAATAAAGAACATGGGAAAAATGGAATATTTCTTTAGAGGTTGCCTAATCAAAAAGGAGAATTTTTATCTCTCAAAATATATATACTTGATCTGCTCAAAGAAGGAAGCAAGTTTGGGATTTATAGAAGTTTCTTTTGAACAAATTCATTGAATTGAAAATGAAGAGAGTTTGATTTTAGAAAAAAACCCCATGAAAACTTCATTATTTATCACATACAAAACTAGACATTTCTTATGTTGTTAGGTGGTAAGCTAATTCATGCATGATATGAGAGAAAGACACATGCCAACAATTGACAAAATTCTTTAGTATGTGAAGTCAAGTCCAGGAAAAGGGGCACTCATTAGGAAAAAGAGATAATTTGACCATGGAGATATGTACTAATGCAAATTATGCATGTTTTATTTCTGTTGGAAGTCCCACACCGCCTAGAGATAAGGCCAATTTAGAATATATAAGTGGGTGCAATCCTCATCTTACGAGCCAGTTTTGTGGGGTTGAGTTAGACTTAAAGTCCACTTCTTAACATGGTATTAGAGTCGGTGTTAGAGCCTATCCTAGCGAAATTTGTTGTGTTGATTGTTCTATCCGTTATCAGGCTGCTATCGGACCATCTATTAATGTCTAGTTCCAAGCACGAGATGTATATACTTCAGCGTGAGGTGATGTGTTGGAAGTCGCACATCGACTAGATATAAGGCCAATTTAGAATATATAAGTGGGTACAATCCTCCCTCACCCTACAAGCCAGTTTTGTGGGATTGAGTTAGGCTTAAAGTTCACTTCTTAATAGTTAATAACAAAAAATTACCTCTTTGATTTTGTATGTTCTTGCAACAAAGTCTGGTGATCTGGAGAAGCACAAAAACAATATAGGGTATTCCATTCACTTGCAGAAGTTGAACTTCAAGCCCTTGCTCTAGTTGTGTGTGAATTACTTTGGATGAAGATCATATTAAATGACCTTATAATAAATGTTAACATTTCTATGCAATAGTATTATTCTAACAAGTCAGGCGTAAGCATTGTCATAATCCAATACAATATGATAGGACCAAACATATTGAAATTGATCGACACTATTATTGATAATCTTGATAGAGGTCTGGTCATTACAACTTGTATCCTTACAGGACTTCAGTTGGCATACATCTTAACTAGTGGACTTCTTCGGGGTAGATTCCAAGATGTTGTAGACAAGTTGGGAATAATTGATATTCACTTACCAACTTGAGAAGAGGTGTTGTAAATAGAGGGATATCATAATATCTCTATAGTAATGAGGATAAACATTCCTAGAATCTACACAGGATTCTAGTATATTTTATTTCCTTTTTCAAAAGAATGTGATTATTACAAATAGAGGAGTTGAGAATGTAATTAGTCAAGTATTTCTATCTTAATAAGGTTTGTTTGGTCTATTGAACCACTTTCTATTGAGTTGCTATTGGCCCACCCAAAAATGTCTAATTTCACTAGAGATGTCTTGTCCTTTGCGTGAGGGGGTGATTTGGAGATTCCACGTTGACTAGAGATATAACATATTATAGTATACAAGGGGGTTTAACATTACTTTGCAAGTCAATTTTGTATGACTGAGTTATTTTCAGACTTGTATTATCACTGGTTTCAAAATTAATATTATAATTATTGTTGTATATTGTCATTTCATGTATGGTGATTGTGCTCCAAATAGTTTGTTAGATTGAGCAAAAAATATGGGGTTGTCTCAAATAAAAGAAAACAAACTCCAAATTTCATGGAGAAATGTACATTCTATCTTTCCGGAAACTCCAATTACCAATATGATTATTATTGGTCTTGGATTGATGACTGAGGCCTGCTTGACTAGGAAGTTTCAATTTTAGTTTTGGATTACTTGATTCCATGTATGCTAGTGTCAAATAGCTCAATATTTTTAATGCAATGTGGGTCTTATCGTTCATTATTTCTCCCACAGCATAACTTTTATGTTTGTTATTCAAATTACTTGAGTCTAGAAGTAGTGATGACCAACATAAGTTTAAATACCCACATTACAAAGACAAGTTCATGCTGTTTTTTCCTAGTCATCTTATCACCTTCACTAGATTTTTCTTTGTGCAACTGTTAGATGATGTAGTTTAAGTATGTGTTCTTTTGCTTCAGGTCTTATATCTAGCACGATGTGCTGGGCTGGTGAAGTGATTTTTTTAAACTGTCTTTTCATTAGCCTTTTGTGTTTTTATCCATTTTGTAGATTTTATTTCCTTGAAAAATTTTAGTAGAGGATTATTTATTAACCATGTTTGAGATTTTAATATATGCTCAAAAATAACATGCTCTCTATATCTATCAAATGAACAGAACTCCCACAACTTGGGGGAAACCTCCCCAGTTTAATATAGCAATTTTGGAGCTCGTGTTTATGTGGAATTTCTGGTTTTTGAAGATTATGGTTTCTGTGCATGGATTATTTTGTTTATTAGAATCATCAGCACTAGATTTGTGGTTGGGCAAGTTGACCATGGGGTGGCATGGTAACAACCAACAAAGCTCATAAAAATGTTAAAAAATTGAATATAAGCTTCCAATTTTTGTTAGTGTCTAAAACTGAAAGTTAAGAGGCATGTTGTAATTGTCCCTGTTCTTCAGTTATGATGATATCGCTAATTATAAGATGTCATTAATTTGATTGCAGCTTGCAGCAAAGTTCCGTAATAGTGGACAAACATGCGTTTGTGCAAATAGAATTATTGTACAAGATGGTTAGATTTAAAATATAGTAAACTGTCAATTTTACAATTATATCTGTCATCTCTTGTAACTTCTCATTCAAATGTATTAATGTTACATGTTTATGATTCCCAATTTATGAAGACTTTTAAGAGAATTTGATACTTTTTTGTTTGCTAATCCATTTGATTAAGCTCCTTCTCCTTAATGGTATGAGTTTCGGAAATGTACATTCTATCTTTTTGATGAAAAGTGCTCTTTTATATCAGTGTTGCTGATATGATCATGATGACATTGTGAAACTTTTCTCGATTCTTACTAGCCTTGTGTAGCCTTTCAATACCGTAATCACTAACTAGGCTAATTGATCATGGCTACTGTGTGAATGGATTCTTATTTAGTTATGATCTCATGATATGACATTGAATTTGTTGCGTTTTGAAAAATAAAAATTTCAGAAATAAAACCGGAGAATCCAAAATAAACAATAAAGATAATTGCAGTGACATTCTTATGAAATTTTTCTCCAAAGAAAAGTGCTTTTATATTACTTTTGATGGTTTTGTGTGCTGTTTGAAGTTCACACAAATTAGTACATTATTTGTCTTGATACTCTTTGTTTTGTTTTTTACTTCATCTTTTCTTTGTGAAGGTATATATGAAAAATTTGCAAATGCACTCCGTGATGCTGTTTTGAATATGAAAGTTGGTGATGGTTTTAGTGAAGATGTGGCACAGGTAGTTATTGGTCTGTTTTTGTTTTAATTTATTATGCTAGTTTCTGTTTTTTCTTTCATCTTAGTGGGGTAATCTTCAATCAAATATAATTCAGGTACTTTTTGATAAATAATTACTTTCTTTTCCAATATTTCCCTTATATATATATAATATGTTGAGTGTCATTACTGTGTAGAGAGTCCTCTCCTAAATTTAGAGAAAATGAGTCATGGTGTAACTCAATTTCATATCCATCTCTAAACAGGGCCCTCTAATCAATGAAGCTGCTGTGGAAAAGGTTTGTGTTTCTCTTAATATTTCATTTTCTTTTTGCATTGTTAGAGGGTCTCCTAACTGATAGGAACCTTTTCTTTTTGCTTTGTTGTTTTTACTTACAGGTTGAGTCCTTAATTCATGATGCTACATCAAAGGTTTGTAGTCTTTGCTATTCCTGCATGTGATTATTTGCTTCAACTCCCCGACTCCCCCCTATGTAAGGCTGGGTATGGTCGATTCTGATTTAAGCTAAACTGAACTGTTATTGAACCAAATTTTATTGACTTTATAAGCTTAGAAGTATTGTTGAAATTGTTATGATCGAAAATGATTTTGAGGTTTGGTTAACCAGTTCTTATTAAAATCTGAACTTTATCTTTTCACTTATCAACATGTCATATATCTTCATCATGTGACATACCTTGTGATAGGACTGACTACGGCATAGTGTACCTGTAGGATTTTTTTGTGGTCTTTAAATGCTAAACTGATAAATATGTCAGCATCTCTACTGAATGGTGACGTTGTTGCTTGAATATTGGAGAAATTTATTATTTATATAATCTTTTGCTATTGGAGTGAATGATTCCCTCTTCCTTTGGTATTAGTGGCTTGTTCTTCATAACCATTACAAAGCTTGTTGTAGTTAATGACTTTTGCTTCTCGTTGCTGTTCAGAGAATAAACATTTTGCTAATTCAGAAAAAGATAAAAGCTTTGAGCTGAAAATGGAAGTAGTGTTGATTTGGAACTCGGATTGTCAATAAGTTTTTTCCTCTTCTCTTGTGGATGAGTTTGGTTATAAACCTTATAGGAGAAAAATAAACAAGTTTTCCTACCAATCTTTGATATTGAGTTTTTTTCTACAGAAGTGTCTTCACTTCCAATTTTATGATTTTAACATGAAGTCCTGAAGTTTTACATCCCAACTTAATTGTTTCTTCGAGGAGTTCAAGTACGAATTTATTTTAGGAGATGAAAATCCCCGTTTTTGAATAAGCAACCTCTGTTCCAAGGAAATACTTAAGTTTTCTCAAGTCTTTCATTTCAAATTGAGCCACTAATTTTTCCTTTAAAGCCAATTTCTCTATTTAATGATCTCTTGCAATAATCATGTCATTCACATAGACAACCAGTTGTGTAAATTTACTTCTAAAGGAGTCTTTTGTGAATATAAAGTATGATCTACTTGACTTTGCTTATATCCTAAAGAAACCATCCCTTTTCTAAATCTCCCAAACCATACTCTTGGAGATTGTTTAAAACCATTGAAGTCCTTCTTTAGGAGGCATGCCTTATTCCTTCCGCTGTGAGTTTCAAATTCGGAAGGAATCTCCATGAGCAAAGAAATTCTTCACACTCAACTGGTCTAACCCAAGATGAGTTGCTAGAGTAAGAACAACTCGAATTGTATTCATCTTTGTTATAGGAAAAAAGTATTCTCATAGTCAATTCCATAAGTTTGTGTGTATCCTTTGCAACTAATCTTTCTCTATACTTGTCTACTGACCCATTTCCCTTATTTTTTCATTAAAATATCCAAAAGAACCCTACGGACTTTTTGTCTCTTGGTTTGTTAGCAATCTCACATGTTGAGATTCTTTCTAATAAATCTATCCTCTCTATCATGATTTGAGTCCAATGTTCACTTCTCATGAGAAATAGGATATTTAACATACAATCTTTTTCCCTTGCTCAACGCAGGGGGTAAATTCTTAGTAACACTTATGTCCTCATTAATTACCTTTGAGGCTCCTCTTCTCTGAGCAAGACAACTCTTCTTGCTCTGGAGTCAAAGTGAGTTGTCTTCTCTAAATAGTTTTTCTCGCCATGGGTTGGTTCGATCCCATTTGTGACGACTTCATCACCTGAATCTAATTTACTACGATTAGGATTATGTTAGTGAATGAAAACAGAACATCCAAACAATGTTATTATGAAAAACCAAGGTCTTTCAATTGTCTATTTGCCTTCGTCTTTATAGCTATGGTGTATGAAAAGAAAAACTTATATTCAAAATGTTTTCTCATTTTGTTTCAGATGTACACAGTACAATTCTTTTGCTCTTTGAAAAATATTCCAAGGTGGATAAATATGTCTAGTAACAAATGGTTATAATTCTCACAATTCATTTCCTCTTTATCTGAAGGGGGCCAAAGTAATTCTTGGGGGTAAAAGACATAGCCTTGGATTTACATTTTATGAACCAACGGTGATCAGTGATGTCAACACTGATATGCGCATATCCAGGTAAATCTTTTGCGATGTTGTCTAGGTTTTTTATTTGTGTTTCTCGTTAGATTGCTAAGAAATAACTGGCAACTTGGACATGATATTTTGATTGTTTTCTTCACTAACTGATATTCGCACAACATACCTCAGCTTGGGTATATTATAATATCTGGCCTTGTTAGTTTAGTGGATGCTGCACCTTAGATATCTGGTGCCCATGCATTAGTGAATTCAAATTTTAAATTTCTTAAATAGTCAGGAATAAGATAAGATCAACATAATTGTTATTGAAAATTCAAAGGTTTTTCTTTTCTTTTTAATATGCTCAATGCCCACGTTTATGGATTGTTAGAAATATAGTTGCAGGAGTGGAGACTACGTCCAATAATATACTTGCAGTGCCAGTGCATACTCAGTTGTATGCCAACGAGTTTAGCGGAATTCAAGCTAACACCTAATCAGCTCTAAAGCACTTTAACTACTCTAAAATGGATATTGTGTGTTATCTCTGTCAGAATTGTGAAACTTATTTCGATGGGTTAACTTGTTAGAATAGGTTAACTTATTTATAGATGTACTATGGTGGTATCTATATTGTATCTATTAGACTTTTCTAAGAATGATAGTTAGAAAAGGTTTTATCAGAGAATTAGAGAGATATAGGGTGTAAGACACTATGTAAAGCGGATGTAGGATGTATGCCTTGAGCATAAGAAGAGAGCCCAATCCTTGAAACTAGTCCATTAGGTGGGAGAGCCTAAAGGCTTAAAGTACCACTTGGGACTCTTACCAACATATTATCAGCATATTCTGTCACTGTCATTCTTACATTCCTTAATCAAACTCCACTCATTCACCTAGAGTCCTTTCCCAGTTTATCACCTTGATTTTTGTGTAAAACTTCCTTAGTTATATTCTAATTATTGACACGTGAATTATAGTTTCCCTGTCACTACAGATAATTTGTGCTTTTTCTGCTTTCTTTTTAAGATAATAAATTGGATGTTCTGGGGTTATAGATTCGTTTTTATATACACAAGGTTAGTCTTTATGAAGTACAAACTGCGAATGAGTTTTGTAGAAACGCAACTGCAAAATTGTTGAATCGTTTCACTACATTGTTTGTACGTCTTCTGAAAAGCTAGCCTTCACCTGTCTTTGCTGTATGAGGTTTCAAACCAATGTAACTAATTCAATTTATTGTTGTATATTTCCAGAAATTTTAGTATAGCTTCATTTCACTTTGCCTTGTCATAGAAGGAATTTTGTTTTCAATTTTCAGTGGACTTTTTTCTCTGGTTAATTCCTCTATATGATTTGTCTTATACCAGAGAGGAAGTATTTGGACCTGTTGCACCCCTTTTGAGATTCAAAACTGAAGAGGATGCTATCAGAATTGCTAACGACACCAACGCAGGTAGTTCTTGTTTACTATATTTTCTAGCTTGATTCTTGTTTACTAGTTTGGTTTAACGTTGTCAAATGTTTTTGACCATGAAACCGCATATACATATGAAGGTCTGGGTTCATACGTATTTACAAACAGTATCCAACGATCATGGCGTGTAGCTGAGGCTCTAGAATATGGACTTGTTGGTATTAATGAAGGAGTAATTTCAACTGAGGTGCGTTCCATTCCTTATTCAACGAGATTAAGTTGCAATGTTGTTTTTGCTTATGGGTTTATCCATGCATTGATGTAGGTGGCTCCTTTCGGTGGTTTTAAACAATCCGGGCTCGGAAGAGAAGGCTCCAAATATGGAATGGATGAATATTTAGAGGTACGGAAAAATTTTCAGCTCTGTAATTTTACTATACAAACAAAATTCCTTCAAAGTCCATGCTGATTATACTCCTGCAACTTTTCTCTTTCAAGGTTTGTAACACTCAGTTTGGTTGTGGTTTAAAGTAGGCTTTTTCTTCCTGCACTTCCACAATGTCATTGCTCAACCCCCTAAGTTAAAATGACCAGTTTACCCTTTGTAAAAGTAACTCCCAGATTTACCTCTGGAAATTTCTCCAATATGATTTCTGGACTAAGATTTCTAGAATGGGATTTCCATAACACATGAAATACATTATGGAATATGCTTTGCGGAACATGATTTATGTTTAACTTTAGAAAACTGGCTTGCTCATAAGCCTAGAGCTTGATCTAAGTCCATTTGGGTCACAGGCTATGCCAAAAATAGTTTTGATTCAATTTAGATAACTTTTTTGGCCTAACATTTTTGGGTCATAGGCTATGCCAAAAATGAAGTTTGCACACTGGTCGTTTCTTTCTGCACCCAATGTTAGTGTGAGGAAAAGAGAACACATTCGTATTCTAGCAGAAATATACATGAACGTATAACACACATTATCAGCTCGATGCTACTACTTGTTTTTAAACTGTCTAGAATATAAAGTTTCGTATGTTAAAATTTAATTTAATTTTGCTAATAACCCTGTTCAGAGGTGTCATTGTGTTATATATAGTTAGTGTATGTATTATTCCAAACGTGTACACGCCTTCTCTTTTGGTGTTCTAATGCTTCATCTCATGCTCTACTTTGAAATTTTACATTATTACGTGTGATTTTATTGATGTTTATCCCTATTTTACTTTTCCAGATAAAATATGTGTGCTTGGGAAACATGAACAAAGAATGAAGTATGACGGTGCCAAGTTAAAAGAGAGGACTTGAAGCATATGCATAGATCTGCGTGCTTGTTGTACACAAATAAAAACAGACTTTGTTCTGTTCCTTTTTCTGTTTCTGTTTTTCATTTCTTTCTTTGAGATCTTATTCAATATTGAAAATTGCTCTGTATAAGATACGAGGTTAAAAAAACAATGCAAAAATAGCCTTTTGACCCTTCTGCGGTAACGGTTTTTTTCTCTGGGTTTTTGCGGTATCGATCAAGTGATTGCACGTTTACATTAATGTTTAGATAATCTAAAATCTTGATTTTGGATGAACATTTATATATTTGGCCTTATATTGAGTAATTGATTTTGAGCTGAAGTAATTTTAGATAATTTTGTGCAGAAGGATAATAAATGTATTATATTTTACTATTTACTAATTAGCTTTAAAAACAAAGCGTCTGAATATAAAATTATTTTATTTCAAAACCAGTTTTACACAGAATTCATTTTCTAATAAAGAATTTATTTGAAAGAAAAGTTGAAATCAATTGCCCAAACAAGCTTAAAAGTCGATATGTGAGTATTTTGAAATGATTTTCATAAACTTTTGTATTTTAGAATGTACATTTTGAAATTTTATTTATTTATTTTTGAATGTACATTCTGAAATATAATATTTTCATTTTAAATTATGTATTTAGGGTCATGTTCTTTTAAATAAATTTACTGTCTAGAGAAAATAGTAAGCGAAGATTTGAAGATTTGTTCACTTTTTTTTTAATTGATTTATAGATGATGAAACGAGCGGAAATGCACAATTGTTACTTTTTTTCATCTTCTCTCGTGTAAAGAGATTAGCATGTAAAAATTACACTTTTACAAAAAAGACCCGAATTTTAAAGATAAAAAATGTTTTCAAACTAAATATTATTTATATCACAAAAAAATAAAAAAATAACTTTATTTTTTTCATAATAATCATTAATATCTAAATATTTAGATGTTAATTTTTTTTTTCAAAAAGTAAAGACATTATTTAAAAATAAATATTATCTTTTTCAAAATTAATGAATAATAATGTTAAAAAAATTAACTCATCTAAAATTCATTTCATATTTTTAAAAGGGCAATTCAGTCAATTTTATTTTTTATCTATTCAAATTTTCTTTTTATCTATTACTTCCATCCTATGATGCACCGATACTTCAACTTGGGTCACGTATCCGTGTCCAACACGTATTGTATCCGATACTTCAGGATACTTTAATGATACTTATCAGTAAAATATCTAATCTATAAAGTAGTATTATACTACAATAAAATCTTTGAATAATGACCAAATTTTCGTGACAAAAAATAATTAGTCACTATATAGTGACCAAATTGACAACTAAAGTAGTTTCAAAAAATTATAATTGGTCTCAAAATTGATAATTAAAATATTTTCAATTATGAATTGTTTTTAAATTGGTCACTAACATTAGTTACAAGGTTTTGACTATCAAAATAATTAGTCTTTAATTAGAAAATTTGGATTCAGACATTAACAATCATATATTTATTATGTTTGTAGGAATTATTATACACTTTTCAATATTTATATATCACGTATCTATCACGTATTGTATTATATTATTTTGAAAATAAACGTATTGACGTATCAGTATTGACGTATCAGATACACGTATCATATCTGTGCATTATAGCTTCCATCAAATCACTCACAAACTTCACTCTCTAATCTACTCAAAAATCACCTCCAAATCTCTTAAAAAAAACCACATCAATTTCACTCTCTAATTCTTTCAATATCTTCCTCTCCCTCTCTCTCAAATCAATCTATCCAAAAGAACACACCCTAGATCTTTAAATATGAAAGAAAGAATATATTTTAAATTATGAGTTTAAAATCTATATAATCTGAAATACAGCTAGAGTGAAATTATAGAAGTGTGGAAAGAAGTTGACGACAATAAATGTGCTAGGTTGTCATATTTAATCAAATCTTCTAGTTATGAGATGTGCAAGGACATTATCCTTACGGACTGATATTAATATGTGGGGCCTAGTATTGAAGTTTTAATTTTTGTTAAGATATATTTTTACGTATATAATAATATTAGCATATGAAATTTAAGAAACTAAAATTGTTTTATCTAAATAAGATATTTATTTAATTTAAATTTCATGTATTTTTTTTTTAATTATATTAAAAATTCTCTAAACGAAACTCAAATTTAAATTGTCCATCCAAACACTACCTGAAGTTAAAAAAAAAATCTTAAAAATTAAAGAACCTTCACCATTAATTGCTCACTACTCTTACTTTAAGAACATATGATGTCACAAATTAAGGTATGAAGAATGCTATTCTTACTTTAAGAACATATGATCTCACAAAATAAGTTATGAAGAATAAAGGCAAAGTTAAGGATTAGGAGTTTGTCTCTTGATATTATTTCACTACGACTAAACCGTGTACAGCAAATGGATTGAGATGTCATAAATTAAAGAAATTATTTTTTTGATACATGTACATTTTGGTCTAACAAATTATTATAAAGTTGACTTGATGATTATACCCTAAATACATGTTAAAGATGTTGGACTAAAGAACAAAGCATGCCTTAAGAAAAATTGTTTTGGTGATGATGTTTAAAGATTTTGACGTTGAAGATGTATTATGTATTAAAGTTTTTATTGCATGTGTTTGAGAGTCTTATATACTGACAAGAGTTTCACTTTAGCATACAATCAATTTTAAAATTAATTAAGAAAAAATTGAAAGGTTAAAAACATGTAAAAAGGTTTTGAGTTTGTATTAATCGGTTAAGATTTTATATAATTGATTAAAGACAATTTTTCTTCTTACTGAATAATAATAATAATAATAATAATAATAAAATTTCTAAAATAATAGTAATTAATTTTAGAAATAAAAGAAATAGAAATATTAATATTATAAAATTATTTTTATAAATTATATAATATTATATATGAAATACTAACAATTATAATAATAGCACACTATTGCTTTCATGATGTTCATTTGTAGCATGTGACACCATTCTATTATAACATTTTATAACATGAGGTAACAATACCTTAATCACCATAAATGTAGATAAGATATTTATCTATTAAAAGATAAGTTCAATCTAATAAAATATGTAGGTCAAGAAAAATAAGATTGAGAAGTTAGAGTGAGTCCAAGTAACGGAAGAGAGAGAAATAGAGGAAGAAAAGAAAGAGATGGAGAAAGAAAAGCAAGCTAACATCAAGAAAACATTTATTATTTTATCTTTTTATGTTATTATCTATTATTTGTTCATAATTATTCTTATATTTATAGTAAGTGAGATGTTCCTAACTTCAGTCTAATTTATATTTAGCTTCAGTTACATATTGATCGTATTTATTTAATTTATATTTATCTTGAGAGTCACACACTGATTATATTTATATAATTTATATTTAACTCCAGTCACTACAAAAAAAATTGCATTTAACGGGAGTTATTTAGCGAAGGTTAATATAACCTTAGTAATGGATTAACTTAACTGAGATTTTTAAAATCTCTGTTAAATCCCAAAGGTTTAGTGTTAAACCTCTATAAAATAGTGTAGGTTTTCAAAACCTCCGTTAAATTACAAAGGTTTAATTTTAAACCTCTAAAAAATAGTATAGATTTTTAAAACCTCCCTTAAATTACAAAGGTTTAGTGTTAAATCTCTAAAAAGTAGTATAGGTTTTAAAATCTTTGCTAAATTACAAAGATTTAGTTTTAAACCTCTAGAAAATAGTTTAGGTTTCTTTCAAACTCCAAGTTCAAACTCCATAAAATGTATACAATTATTACTTCTAATATTTTTTTTTTGCCAATTTATTTCTATGAAAATATATGTAATGTTCCTTAAAAATTATTTATTAAAAAAATACATGTAGATTATTTTCTTTTAAAAAAAGCCTTCCACAATTAATTCACATAAATTTTGTTATATAAAATTATCCTAAAGTAATTATACTTATTATGATTTATTTTTTAATAATTAAATTAAGTGTCGTTATCAAATTAAAGAAAATGTGTTTTATTTTTATGATAATTTTTATTTTAAAAAATATGAAAGTAATTTTATAATAAATAAAATTAATTTGGAGCAAACTAAAGATCCATTTTTCAAATTATAAGACATTCTTCCTCTCACATCTGTCAAACGTCCATCTTTCTTCTTCAACTACTTCACACGACCACGACACAATATTTTTCGCACTTCCTAACAACAATCTTACGCATTTTGCTTTCTCCTTTGCTCTTGGCAACATCATTTTTCTCAGTCTTTCGCTCTTGGCATATAAGTTTGAATTTTAATCTCAGTGGTTCACTCTCTTTTAGGTTTTTGTTTGCACTTTCATTTTCTCTTCTTGCTCTCTCTCTCCCCTCTCGTATGCTTTCTCTGTGATTCACATTATTATTGTGATTTTCACATGTTATGCTTTCTCCGTCACATGTTCATCGCAACAACTTAAATTTGCTTACGATATGCGATTATTGGCTCATCACAAGTTCATTGTTTTTCTCCAGGTAATTTTTTCATAGTTTAAGTAAAATTTTCTCTGTTCCTGAAACTTAAATCTCTAATAAGAGTGAAGACCATTTTCGTCGAGATTCGAAACCTAAATCTATTGTTATTGGCATCACGCTGGAGTTCACCGACGAAGACAGAGGGAGCGACAAGGGAAGCGTGGAGATGTCGTGGTCAAATGCGTCCAAGAAGAGCAAGTCGTTGAAGTTCATTAATAGAATATGAATGCAAAATTAGCAGTGCCCAACAGATGCGGTGAGGAGTTTTTAATATCTAAATACTTCATCTACTGTTGTTCATAATTTAAGAAGCTTCCACAAAAAATAAAAGTAAAGAAGTTCATTAATAGAACAAAAATTCAAGTTTAAGGATCACTTTCATCCATAACTAATGATATAACCTTTCCTCTCTTTTTTTCTCTGTATCAGATTCAATCGTGTGGTTAGTGGTGGTATCTCCTCCAAATTCTTACATGCATTCTGCTACTTACTCCCTCATTTTCTAAAGATGATCGAAAGGTAAATAACATATATTCCAAATCCTTTTTTTTTTATCTGCAATAAATTACTCTTATTGCAAACATATATATCTTCTAAGTGTGTACAATACTTCAGAAGCTATATCTTTCCATAAATTACTCTTACGTTCTTATCTTATTATGATTTTTTTAAACAGTTCTAGTGATACTTTTTTTCTTAAAGGAATGTTGGATTTCTTTCAAGTTAACGAGAGCTTTGGATTATTGGTCCGCAACTTGCTTTTCAGTGTCCCTTCTAATTTATATATCCTACACTAAACTCTTTGCTTCTCTAACTTTATCCTCCAAACGCTTTGCTTCTCTTTTCAGGTCCCTTCTAATTTAAACTCTATGCTTTCACAAAGTTTTTAAATACTTGTCGGTTTTAATCTGAAATAGAGAATGTCACATTTAATTTTCTCAACCACAACTAAACATTTGATTGTGCTATACTAAATTTTCTCAGTATCAACCTTTTCTTTTTTAAATCTTGTGTTCGAACATCCCAATTATTCATATTTAGACTTTATTTTGTTTTTCATTTAGACTAAATAGATAAAAATGCGAAAAATGTACACAAGATAGATTATGATCTACAGAACTAAAACCTACCTACTTATCACATATAGACATAAACCTAATCTGACCTAACATATTATTAACGTTTTTCCCGTTTGCTTACATAAATCATATATACGTTGCTATTCACTCCAATCACTAGATAGGTTAAATTTAGCTTTGTTTGAATTTTATTGATCAGCACTTTGCATTTAATTTATGTTGTTGGTACTCTAATTAATTTAATACAGATTTACATAGTCTACATGGGGGAACATCCGAAGGGCATGGAACGCACAGAGTCACTTCATACTATTACGATTCAAAGTGTCATCACCAGGTCACATATTATCACACAATTCTTGATCCTAGTTTTCATTATTCGCTTCTAAAATAACTTTGATTAAAATTCAAAATGGTATCCATGTAGCAGAGTTGCAGTAGATACTTTGGTGCACAGCTACAAGAGTTTCAATGGATTTGTGGCAAGGCTGACCAAAGAAGAATAAAAAGGAATGAAATGTAGTTTTAATATGATTGTGAATCTATAACTATATAGATGTATACCTTTTGTGAAAATTTGGAATGTTTGGCAGGAATGGACGGGGTGGTTTCTATTATTCCAAACAGAATCCACAGTATCCAAACATCAAGGTCCTGGGACTTTCTTGGCTTCCCCGAAAATGTCCAAAGAACAAAAGAAGAAAGTAACGTAATCGTTGGAGTACTGGATACTGGAATTTGGCCTAATTCCACTAGCTTCACCGACGGAGGCGTTGGTCCGCCACCACAAAAATGGAAAGGAACATGCCAGAACTTCACTTGCAATAAGTAAGTGATGTTTGTTATAACATGCTACAACACATATAGATAAAAAGCATGTCTGGTTTACTAAAGATGGACCTAATGGAAGCATTATACATTATTCTGTTTACTTGTTATATCTGTAAACACATATAAATAAACTATCAAATACAAAATTCAAAATATTCAGCGTATCAAATAATTAAATTTTGGTGTTGACATTCTTTTAAGCTTACCGTTTCCAGTTAAGGTAGGAACTAAGAATTCTTAGTTTCTTAATGTCAGTTTCTAAGAAACTTTTGATCCAAAGTCACTGGCCCTTGTTCCAGGATCCAAATAGTTGATTATTGTAATTATGTTGTTTTGAATTCTAGGAAGATAAAGTCAAATCTGCTAAAACTGAAATGGGTGCGGTGAGGGAAGGGAATGAGAGATTGAAGAAAGAGTAAAGAAAAAAATCACTAAAGCATAATTCACATTTAAATCCACCTAGAATCTGCAATAAATCACCAATAATGTGAACAAAAACCAAAAGAAAAATATGGCAAATATCATACAATAATCTAAAACAATGAAGGCGAATCAAAATAAAAAATGATCTGTTCCACTTGACAAACTCAGCCTCTTCGCTTTGATCATCATGGGAAGTAGATGAATCAACCACACCCTTGTTTGGAACATCTTTGTGAAGGATGTCAAAGAAACGGAGTTGAAGGGAGTGGTATTTAGCCATTCTCTATTATAGCTTTAAATGGAACACATTTCAAGCTGCTTGGTAATTTAACACTATGTTTTAATTTTGTCAATTTTGTATCCATAGTGTGGCTATACAGCCAGATTAAATTTGCATCCAATGTCATGTAACCCAACCCTTTCCCTCTGCTACAAGAATTAAAGAAAACTGTTTGTGTTGATTTACTTTGTGTGTCTGCACATTAAAAGGCATCTATGTATTTAAGTTGGTGGCTGAGTTATTTGTAATTTCCATGCCAATTTTCAGCCTACTGATCCCAACATGAAAAGTTCTCAAGTCTTGACCAAGTTCCTTCCATTAATGATTGGTTACTTTGCTCTCTCAATTCCTTCTGGTCTTAGCCTTTACTGGTTAGTATAGGTAAAGCTCACAGTTGGTTTTGATTATTTAGCCCATATCTATACTTACCCATTGTTTTTTGTGTTGTGCAGGTTAACAAATAACATATTGAGCATTGGACAACAAGTATGGCATCAAAATTTAGGAGGTTCCAAAAATCCAGTGAGGCAAGTCCTAGATGATATCATAAAAAATGACCGGAGCCAGGTTTAGAAGTCAATATCTAAGCTAAATTCCACAATAGCGGAAGAAGCCAGCCAAAGTGCGAAAACAGCCAGTCAGTCAAGTTCAAGTATAAGTCATTTTATTACACATATAAATATCCTTCTTCTGTTACATAAGTCTGCATGTATATGTGACAATGATGAATTGTGTATCTCGTTTTTTCACAGTGAAAGTGAGCTATATGGGTAAATTCTGTTTTACAGGTACATGAACTATAAAATCAGATGTTATTGTACATATCTGAAGCGTTGTAAGAGTTCAGCATCTAAGAGGCCATAGAGCATATTGTATCTTCTAAAGAGGTATTAAAACCTTGTGCTTTAAGTCTTCTTGCTAGTGAATAATGAAAATTTGATATTTCCCACTCTCATGCTTGATGGAGTTAGATTTAAATTATTGGTTACTCTTAGCAGATGAAATGTGACTGGGGAAAACATTGCAAGTAATTCATTGTCTAAAATTAAATTATTTCTCCTTTAAAAGAATAAAACACAGATTGTTGTATTTTAGTAGTCACGAGACGACATCATGTTTTCTTGTCACAGTGCAACTAGTTTGTTCTAACTTTCTATTCTAGTCAACTAACATACCCCTATTAGCCTACCCTTAATTAGACAAAGCAAAATTTCAGTTATTTATTAGTAATACTTGACAAATAGACTAAGAGCAAATTATTAGTAAGGATTCTTGTGAAATGGAATAGTGATAACCAACCAATTGATGATACCGGAGCATTGTTGAATATGTTTTTAGGTCGTGTTGCAAGAAATGTTAATGCCTTTCCAATCAGCTATCAAAGTTGGAGGAAGATTCCCAATGATTAGAAAGAAGATATTCTTAAGAAAACCATTCAAGTAATTGACCTATAATTTCTTTTATATGTTTTGATTCTTGTTATATGTCAATTGTTGTTAAACTAGTTTTGTAATAATTTTGAAAGCTAAGTTTCTAGTGGAATCTAATGCTCATGTGACATATATATATATATATATATATATATATATATATATATATATATATATATATATATATTCAAATCACTTAACATAAAATGGAGTGAGTATAGACAACAACTATGGCAACAAAGAGATGATGGAACACGTAATAGAGATGAAATTATTACAATGTGTCCAGAAGGAATGAATAAAGACCAATGAGCTTCTTTTGTTGACTACCGTTTAAATTCAAGGACTAAGGTAATAAAACTATCTTTTCTATTCTTTTAAGTGTTACTTCACTTATTTTTAGTAATTTTCTACATATATGCTTAGGAAATTGCCAAAAAAAATAAGGATAATAGAAAGAAGCAAGCAGTTCCTCACACAAGTGGATCGAAGAGCATTGCACGAAAGAAGGATGAGATGGTAACTTTATTCATCAATCATTTTTGTTATATCATATATGATTCATGATTTTCTTAAGTTTTATAGGAGCAAGAGCTTGGTCGCAAAGTTAGTAGGGGAGAAGTTTGGATAGCAACACA
>Ga0209589_1002256_pt1 | contig 33211 bp, 11 predicted proteins | sample CowpeawhiteBW_FD_187525 | JGI IMG/M metagenome (GOLD analysis project Ga0209589, IMG submission 187525) | Root nodule microbial communities of legume samples collected from California USA - Cow pea white BW (SPAdes) (version 2) | ecosystem: Host-associated > Plants > Roots > Nodule | place: USA...
ATACAAATAATAAATTTGGTCTGAAATTGAGAGAAACATTATAAATATTAGTACTTAATTTTGTAAAAATATTTATACTTAATTATTTTTAATCTTATAAAAAATGGATTACAAAAATATTTTAATTATTAAAAAAAATTAGGACAAAATTGAATCAGATACACATACTTAGGTACTAAATTGAAACAAAAAGACATATATGGGGACTAAATCGAAACCAACACTATGACATCTGATAGTGACATTGACATGTGGCATTACAATGCCACGTGGCACTGACAATGCCACGTGGCACACACAAGGACTTGACACGTGGCATTTTTATTTTTATTTTTATTTTAAATTTAAAAAAAAATTAAAAAAAATTACAGATTGACACGTGGCACGTTGACTAACGGCGTTAGTCAACTCTATCTGAAAGGGACCTAATTGAAGCAATTTTCAAAAGTTGGGATGCAATTGACACTTTTTTAAAACTGGGTATCTATTTGACACACTAGCCCCAGACCGAGTACTATACGATTAATTATACCTACAAATAATTTATATTAATGACAATTTAATTTAACCACCGTTCTCGAATATAAATTGAATAATATTTTACAATTATAAATTTTTAACAATAAAAATAATGACTATAAATTATAATAGCCAGACCCATGGTACGCAAACATTTTCAACCACAATTTAATAAGAACAATGATATTTTTGAAGAGGCGGAAGAAGAAACGAAAAGAAGATTGAAAAAAAAAATTAACCTATTATTTTTTATCCACCTTTAACTCATCATTATTTTTATTTTTGTTAACAACATAATATAAAAAAATAATTAAAATAATAAATTAAAAGTGAATAAAGAATAAATCAAAATATTATTATCGTAAAAAAAATGTCGGCGCACACCTACGCCTATGAATGGAGACAACACAACACAGTTTCCTCATATCTCTACAACCTCCACGCTCTTTTCGTTGTCGGTGCCGTCCCTCACATCATTTTCAACTTCTACAACTTTTCTTTTTTAATTTTCATTAATAAATCAAATAAACTGAAAAAGAAACCAATGAATCTGAAAACGGAAATGCTTCTTGTCAGCTTAATGCCACAACTTTGAAAAACATTTATTTAATATTCTTTTAAATATATATTTTCATCATCAAGATACTTTACGAAAATCATGCTTTATTGTATGTTATCAAAATTATATAAAATATTATTTTCAATACATGATACCTAGAATAATTTTTGTTTGACGAAATATATTATAAATTTTACTTACCGTTTACTAGAAAAGAATATTTTACGTTTTTTTCCATAAAATAAAAAGATAAAATATATAATTTAATTTAAAAATAAAACACATTTTTAAAAATAATTCACAGAAAATAACGTAGTTAATATACTTTTTTATTTATTTGTTTTGTTAAATTTAATTAGCTTTTTTTGTAAGGCCCACTAAATTCTTTTTCCTTTTCTGCTCTAAATTAAAAGGGTTGTCCTAATGTAATGGGTCTAAGGGCTGGCCCAATGGGGATTCAGACCCTAATATGTCCTAATTACATTCTTTCATTCACTTCTCAAAAAACACTTTCCTCCTTGCCTCCTTTGAGCAGCTGCAACTCTCTACTAAGGTTAGTCGTCAAGCTAACTCATGCCAGGTTTCCGCTCCACGTAAGTCATTCCTCAGCTCATGATTTCCCTTTTCTAGGCCTATTTCTGTTTTTACTGTTAGGGTTTGGTAGTAACTCGTTCCTTTTTCTATTTACCGTTTGTTTCAGCTCTTTGGCCATCCTTAGGACAGTCGTGCTCACTGTGTGCGTGTCGGAGTGTTCTGTTAGCTTGTTTTCCAGGTACGGGAGGCTAGGGTTCGCCCTTTCTTTTGTGGTCTGTTGATTGTACTACTGTTTCATCATTTTAAAATGCTTGGTGTGTTGATGCAAACCTGCGTATGGTAGTATTGAGCCATTTGTGACCTGTTGAGTGTTTGTGCACGAGAGAACAGTGGTGAGCACTGGTTTTCTTACCCAAGCGAGCATCCCTCGCCTAGGCGAGATCAATAGAGGCTCGCCCAAGCTGCTTCACGCGAGTGGTCGCTCAGACGACCCACGTCGCTCCTGAGTGAGCGAGCATCTCGCCCAAGCGAGAGGGGTCTCGCCTAAGCGAGATCCCGCGTGAGGTTACCGTTCCTCCTTCCCGAGCCCTCGCCTAGGCGAAGGGGGCTCGCCTGAGCGAGAGTCTCTCGCTTGAGTGAGGCCCTTCAGCCTGAGCGAGGAGCTGGGCGAGGGCAGTGCGATGTGTGATCGTTTCCTTGAATCTTGAATGGTTAATGCTTGCTTGGATTTGAGTATTGTGCTAAATGCATGAGACAAATAAATATGCATGAGTGATGTGATTCATGAATTGTGAATAATGGGTTTGGCATGAACTTAGCATGTGATCTTAATGAGAAGGTTGGTATAAAGTGGCATGGAAACGAGATGAGTTGGAATGGTATATTCATGGATGGAGTATGATGAATTGGTATGGATTGATCTGGAACGTGAAAGGGATTGGTTATAAAGATTGATACAGTGTATGTGTGTGTGTGTGTGTGTATATATATATATATATATATATATATATATATATATATATATATATATGATAGGTCTTTCTTGATTGAATGAACATGATTAGTCGATGGTCAATGCATAAATCCTTGAGATCTCTAGGTGGGATCTCAGAGTCGTGCTTCAGTGGTCGGACCGTAATTCCATGGCCCTTGTTAGTGGGTGTCCATGGTGGTGCCCCATCTATATGATCTGGTAAGGATTCAAGGTAAGGTTGCATCCTAACACTCTAAGGAGTCAGTTAGTCTCACTTAGAGCGGACTGACTCTTATGGTGAGAGTAGCAGGAGGCCTGAAACTCATTTAAGGGCTAACCTTGTGCGTGAGGGATTGATTCATCGTAACACTTGTAACACATAGCTCGGGAGTGAGCAGAGGTATCCACCACAAGTGCAAGCATCCGCTAAATCCGACTAGATTATATGTATTTGGATGAGTCGAGTCAGGGTCTAGTGTATTGCTTGAGAAAGTCATAACATGTTGGATGATTTATAAATACTGCTTGAATTGGGTGATAGTATGTGATTGCATGATAAATTGATTTCTACTCTAGCTTACCCTACTATTTGTTGTTGTATGTTCTGTGGTGTGGTCTTTTCTTTTGCAATGATCATCAACTTGTTGATGTGAGCATAGGTGAGAACTCCCCAAAATAATCAGGGTGATGGAGGTTCTGCTGCATAGTCTGCTTGGACTAAATCTGTATCTTGATGGGTTTTCTTTATGGGCTATGGCCCCTGTATTAGTTTACTGTTTTAATTTCCTTTGGGTTTGCGATTGAATGTTGTAACTAGTTTGCTTTGGCATCGTGGTGTGCCTAGAATCGTGTAAGGGTTGTGTTTAATATCCCAGGACTGCGCTGCTATACTATTTGTGCGTGATGTTTCTTTTAATACGCTTATTAATTAAATGGGACGTTACATTATTTATTACCACTACAAAAATTAGATGATATACAATATCACTTCAGGTGTTTAAACTTATATATATTTAAAATTATTTATAATGTTAACGAGACATACTTTTATTTGTAATTCTTTTTAATTGTGATTCTATAAATTATTTTATCATACTATATTTACCGTTTTAATTTTTATTTGATATACATATGAATAAAAAAGATATATTGTTTTGCTTAGTAAAAAAATAAAAGAATATATTAATATTTTAGTAATTGATGTGTGGAATAATTTGAGTTATTCATATACACATGGAATAAAGTTGTTAAAAAATTAATTGAAACTTGTCTGGTTAACAAATAGTAAAGGCAAGTCAATGAATAATAACAATTTGATAACCAGTAAATAATCTAATTATGATAAAATTGGAGAATTAATTTGTTTTATCTTATTATTTTTAGTGTTTCTTTTATATCATCTATTATTTCAAATATCACATCTTTTATTATTGTATGTTCTAACTGTTCTTCAAATTCTTATAACTAATGTTTTTCAATGACATTTCTATTAAGTTATTGAAAGACGATTTAAGTTGACTTAATCTATTATATTTTTTGTTCACTCTCTATGTGACAATACTTTAAAGAAGTGACTATTATTTGATAGTCTCAATGGTAATTATCACTCAATGATAATATTATTTGCTCAACGAATGCATTGTTTGTTGTTTCCTTTTAAAGTAATTTCTAAGTCATTTTATTCGATTGGTAATCACTCGTCTAATGAGTATTTTATCTAATCCTTTTGTAACAATTTGATTAGTACGTCAATTTAGAAATATTTAAAAATATTGGTAGCTACTTAGTTTTTTCCTTTAAATCTTTTTAAAAAGTATAATCTAATATTAAAATATAAAATATTTTTTCTTTAAGCCAAATAATTCCAAACTCACACTCATCCTTTTGTCAAGACCAATAATCTAATGCTTTCTTTGAGCAATTGTAGTTAACTGATAAATTGTATCAATTGACCCATTTAGTTTGTTTAAGTATTTTAATTTAGTTTTCCAAACATAAAAGATTTTCATAAAGTTTTCAAAACAAAGTTTCACTTGCAAAACAACCATTTGACACTGTTGATATCTTGAAGAATCTAATTTCATTTTCTTCGTCTCAAAACTCCCCCCCATCAACTATAGATTTTTGGCAGGAACCACCTAACCTTAAGTTCCATCACACTTCATCAATCCCCAAATGTCATCATTTAAAATAAACCAACAACACAACCAACACACAACATCATCAGAACCTTCAAGTCACTCATAACAATGAACATGTAACATCATCACATTCCATTGTTAACATGAACAACAACATTTCATCAAATCCTTAGGCGGATCTTAACCACAAGTTTTGAAGGGGCCAAAATAATATAATTATTTGATCATTAGATTGTCCTTAGGCGGATCTTAACCACAAGTTTTGAAGGGGTCAAAATAATATAATTATTTGATCATTAGATTGTTGGATCATTAGTATAATATTTCAAAAATTAGTTCATCTAACTGAATAATTTGATCTTTAGTATAATGTTGTGAAAAAGCATAATTTATTTTGTCTTCACTTCTAAATAATGAATTATTCTTTTATTCTTCATCAATATACCTATTTTTTTTTAAATAATATTAAAAATAATTTATCATACCTTAATTAGAAAATTGAGAGACGTAAATATTAAAGGAAAAATATAGTATAGTTAAGTCATAATTAAAAATCAGTTATGAAAAAATACATAATACATTTTTTTTCTTCTATATTCATAAAAAATTAATATACCAAAGGCTCATGAGATAAAAAACAATGTTAACTATTAAATTAATATTTCATTATCAAGTAAGATAAAAGATAATTGCTTTTCTTTTCTTCGAAAAAGAAATAAAACAAATAAGAAATGAGAGAAAAAATAATTAATTTATATTAACTCCCTTTTTTCTTAAAAAAATATGGGAGTGAGAGATGAGTACAATATTTGTAAAACTAAAAAGACAACAAGGACATAAAAAATATCTTAATAAATATTTGGTTTAATTACTCTTTTGTTTATTATTTTAGTTCAAAAATGTTAAGTTGATCCTCCAATTTTTTTAGTTTCAATTTGGTTCTAAATTATGAAAAATTGATGCAATTTGGTTATTTTCATTAATTTCTTGAAATAGATCAATGTTTTTACATTAAAATTAAAGCGGTAAATAAAGAATGTTTGTTTTGTTGGTGTAATTAACATAATCCCACTATCAATCTTGATGAAAATCCTTGATCCACTTCAATAAATTTAACGAGAATGACTAAATTGTATCAATATTTCAGAAGTCGGGACCAAATTGAGACTAGAAGAAACTTGAGGACCAAGTTGACATTTTTATATGAAAATAGTGACCAAAAGATCAATCAAACCTAAATATTTTTATTCTTTATATATTATATTTTATATTTTATTATCTATTAACATTAATTGTTATGCTTTATAAAAGAAATAGAAAGAAAAATAATTTAATTTTCATCCATTTATAAATTATATTACCTATAATTTAAAAAAAATTTAAAAAATTTAAAATTTTCAAAATGTATATAATTTAAAAAAAAAAATCGAAAATCTTTAGGGGGGGGGGGGGGGGGCATGGCCCCTCCCAACCCCTATAATGCTCTGTCGTTGATCAAATCAACCATATGTTCAACGCGAGTCGTCATCATAACAATCAAAGTCACTTATATTCAACAAACATGCCACACATTATCATTGTTTCACACCACAACGCAACCACTAACTAAGAAAATAAGGTATCTAGTTAATTTCCCTTACCTAGTCTTAAAGTGCCTTTCTTTTTCAAGTTATACTACTAGGTCTTTCTCATCTACACAAAAGAAACTTCACATCAATGATTTAAATATAATTATAGATCTTTGTCATACAAAGACTCATCTTGAACCTAAAAGAGTGACATACAAGCATGATACAATCACATGCAATCATACCATCAAATTGACTTAAAAAGAAGGGTTAAAGATTAGTTTACTCAAGTTTTAGTTCTAATTAGTTTAAAAGATAGCCTCTCTCATCCATACATGTCCCATATACTTTGACTCGTCTAATTTACCTCTCTTACACATGTATATTCTACTATTCTCAACAGTTTAGCGATTGTTGCAATTAACAACACAATCTCTAATATTGCATCTAACACGACTTCTTACATTGCATTTATACATGCTTCGTCTATACATGCATCATCTAGATATGCCTTGTTTGCACTGAACAATTCACATAGTTTCGTCTACAAATATATTCTCGACTCTTCAAACTATCTCACAATGCCTACTAAAAAGTCTACTACACTAATCAACATACTGTCTACCACACTCCTCCACATAGAACATCTACCACGCCTACCCATACTTAGTGTCTACCCTGTATAATTACATATAGCGTCTATTTTATGCAATTATAAAACGTCTATTATATGCAATTACACAATGTTTATCCCATGCAGTTACACATAATTCTTGATCTATGTAATTGCACCTTGTGTGTACTGCTCTTAACAACAATACATATACTTAGTATCTTTGTCCAACTCTGATACATTTTGTCTAACCATTTCGACTATACATGATGAGTGCATATTTATGCACTCATTATACCTTTAAGCTAAGGTGTCTTGTGTGATTATTGTGTTTAAATTTGTTGTTTTGACTAAAACTTTCTCCTATAAGGTAAATAAGCTTTGAAATCTTAAAGTCAACTTATTAAGCCTTATTAGATGACATTTGTTTCAAATTGGATAATTGGTGTTAGCTGCTCTAATTTCATTAGAGTTTTTAGTCCATTGGACGATTTAAGTTCAATCATTCGTTAATTGAATATATGTAATTTTAGCATTATAACGTGTGTTGGTGTGTAGCTAAAGTGAAAAAAGAAGCTTATATATATCATCTAAGGAAGTTGCATAATGGAATCATCTACAACACTACACACCATAGACAGAATGACTTTGAACAAATTCTTGGAAGAAGATTAGAAGCTAAGTGACCATGCTAGATGGAAAAGACAAAATGAGTTGGAAGACTGAATAAAATGATTGAAGTCAGAGAAAATAGTGAGAGACGCATCTAAGATATGGTTTGACATATGCATTCGTCTAGTTTGTTTTGTTTGATACAATTATATATTGTTTTCATGACTCATCTACTTAAGGTATTATTTGATGTTGCATCTCGAGGACCTTATCTAGTGTTATTATTTGATGTGTTAGGCTTTGAGCAACACGAGAGTTAAGATCTTGGTAATTACTTTGCACGAATTTCATGGGAATTATTAATAAAAGATATTACATTTGTATTCAAGTAATTGACAATGAATATTAACAAAAGATAAAGCCCTTTAATCTCAATGAATTTGCATTACGAACACTGACACTTTTTGTAGAATTTGAACCAATAACAAAACTTAGAATCAACAACTGAATTCAAGTATTGCAACATGGCCAAAATTGTAGCAGAGGTTATTCAAAACTTATATAACCTAGTTTTTGTACATGTGCAATCAACAAAATTTATTATAGTGTATGTTAATATTATACATTTTTCAAATGACATGTATAAGTATAAATGGCATGAACTCTATTAATAATATAAGTTAGAACAATGAATTAATTTTTCATACTTCTAAAAAATAATGTGTGCCAATAATGCAAATATTCTAAGTTGAAAATTAATACATTGATTACTGTTTTGCATTCTTATGATAGTCGAGGCATGGGGAGGGGATCATTGATCAACATATTATCACTACATCTCATTTTACTTTTCCTTTTTCACGTGTCTTGTATTACCTTCCTCGTAGGAGACTAACACTGTGTTCGTTTGAAGGTGAGCAAATTTGCGAGCAAAGAAATTAGTGAGGTTGGAGTGTTCGTTTGAAGGAAATGTGTGCAGAAGTGAGAATGAAGATATGAGGGATAGATGAATTTTGGAATCGCGGCTATTATGCGAGGATACGAGGGGAATGGGTGTGCATTTTACATTTTTACCCTTCGCGGGATCGAATATGATGGGAGGTGGATCGGATACGGCTTCGCGGGATCGAATACGCAGAAGGAGTGGATCGAATATGCTGTGTGGCTGGAGCTAGATCCAATCTGGCTGGACGCTGGATCATATTTATTAATTTTTTTCCTTTTTATTAATTTTTTTTACTTTCATTTGTTGTCTTTAAAAAAATTAAGAAATTCATTTACAACACTAATTTAACTAAGGGCTAAATGGTAATTTGATCATTACTTCTACTAAAACATATTTTTTAATCTATCACATCAATCAAATCTTTCTCAAACTTTCACAAAAATTACTTCTAAATTTACTCACCATCACTTCTAAATCCCTTAAAAAAAAAACACAAATTTCACTCTTAAATCAACTCAAACCCTTCCACTCACTCTCTCTCAATCACTCTCCTTCAAGTGAACAGAGCATAAGTCTCTTAAGTTGGTTTCTTTTGTAATTTTATAATGGATTCTAAAGTCTAGCACAATGAAGCTTTATTAATTGAATTATACAGATTTATTTTTGTTTATTTTTCTTGAATTCTCATTTTGCTTTAGGATTGTTTTAAACAATAGTCTTTCAATCTTACGTCCTTAATTATAATTTGTATTTATATTTTTACATAACCTTTTTGTTTAAGTGAAAGATAACAAATTTACATTGTTTGCATGCACTCGTGCAATGGACATTTTGTTTTATTCATACTCGGACTTTAATAATAGATAAAATGATTAAAATCTTTCTTGGACTATAGAAAGAAACTAAGTGAATTGACCGACCGATTAATTCGAAGTTATATACTTTTTTATTAACAATTAGATGTCGAAGAATATACTAAATATTTAATATCAAACAAGATTAAAACATAATCAAACTAGTGTTGGACTACACTTTTTTATTGATATCTAAATTATAAAATAATTATAAACTAAAATTATTTAATTTTCTTTAAAGAAAAAGAGAATAAAATATACCGTTCAAATGTTAATATAATCAAAATTAGCAAATGATAAATTGTAGATCGAGTTTAATTTAACTATTTTCTTAATTTTTCTATGAATTGTGGTCATAGAATTGACTTAGAATTGAGATGCGCGCCAAAACGTGACAAGAGCGTCCTCAATTCACGAGGTAGGCGAAACCAAACATATTCGTCAGAACCTTCAAAACAAACCCGCGCTCCCATCATGAACCTGCACAAACCCTTTTTTTTTTTTTCTCTTCTTTTTCTTAGCTTTTCAATTTCAAATGTGGTAAGATAAAGTGGATTCCAAAAAAAAAAGTCAATAGAAAAAGCTCAACAATGCCCGCCATTTGCGTGCTAAGTTCCATACAAATTACTGATGTGTACGATTTAAAAATAATGGTGTGAGAAATAAATAATGGCATCAGAATATTTATGATGATAGAATATAATAAATAATATAGTTGTTATGATACACAAATCTGTATCTAGCGAGTATCATTTTTTCATCATGTCATGTGATCAAATTCTAATTTCGAATTAGCACTATTAAATACACAAACAAAAATATGCATACAGTGAAAGCTGTGTTTTCAATTAAACATTTCTAAATACAGAATCATAACCATGTTCATAAATTTGAAATTGAGAGGTTTTCAGAAACTTAAATTTTGAATAAGACTTTAAATTCTAAGAACAGAAAAATACTCTTTTATGTTATAAGGAAAGAAAGATATTAACTTATATATATATATGGAAAGTTAAACAGCAACGGCAACAACAGTGAGGAGAAGACAAATTTCTTCTTCGGTTGTAAAAAAAAGCAGAATAGAAACAAAAAACTTAAACCTGCTTTTTTTTTCTCTTTTGTTTGGTTAATTATAATCTATTTACATTAAAAAAATCGACCATGGTGCCAGCTACTGATTTGTTAATAAACCACCGAGCCGCGAAAAAACCGGATCATTTCCCTGTTCATGCAACCTCGGGCGGAGGAGGAACATTAAGGTCAAGATCCAACACTCTCCGATGTGGGACCCGCTCGTAGTCCACGACGGAGGACGAGTCGGAATCACTCTGCGTGGTGGCGGCGACGGCGGTGCGGCGGAAGGCGGTAACGGGAAGGTCAAAAGCCCGCACCTCCGCACGGGCGAACGCGTCGAAGAAAACCACGGGGCGGGCGACGGGGAAGACGAACGCCCCGGTGGCGGCGAGTGGGGTGAGAGTGAGGTCAAGCGGCGGCGGCGGCGGCGGAGAGGGGGACTCGAGGGTGCTGCTCTGGCTGGGGCTACGCGCCACGTGGGTAAGTTCCGCGTGTGTGGGAAAATTTGTCTTCGCCTTCGCGCCACGGAAATCACGCGCCGCCGCATCATACGCACGCGCGGCCTCCTCGGCGGTGTCGAAGGTTCCGAGCCAGACGCGTGTTTTCTTCCCGGGGTCGCGGATCTCGGCGGCGTAGCGGCCCCACGGTCTCTTCCTGACCCCGCGGTATCGGATCTCTTTGTCCAAGCGGGTCGAATTGGACCCGGATACGTCGTTGGATCTGTTGTCACTGGGAGCCATTGTTGTTGTTGCAGCGAGTTTGAAATTGCGAAGAGACAGAAAAAGTGAGAGAGTGTCGCAGGCTTGAAAGAGGGACACAATAGTTGCGGTGTTGGAAGGGTTTTTATAGCGAAAAGTTGGGTGAGAGAGAGAAGAGTGTGTGCGTGCGCGTTAAAAAAGCTACGCTCCTTTTGGGCGCTTGTTGCGTACTCAACGTAGATTCACTTGCATAAATAATGTGCTCACTAGTCTCGTGCTCCTAATTTCATTCCAAATTATTCTTTTCATGTGGCCAGAGACTGCCACAAATGTGTTTTCAACTTTTAAAACAACTAATTAATTTACATAATTATTTATTTACTGAAATCCATCTAGTTTATATGTTCTATCAATTTCAATAACAGGATATATAAAGTGATTAATTTTATTAGATAAATGTGTAATATAAAAAAACACGGGTGTTTTCATAAGATTATATCCATGTTAAGCAAAATCTATCACTAATTACAATCTCAATTTCTTATTTTTAATTAATGATCATTATTTCATTTGACTTACTTAAAGGAATCAAATACGTGTTACTCACTCGATCAGTAAAACATATTATTAATTTTTGCACTTTTGGAACATTTTTAAAATGCTATTAATTTTATATATACACTTCAAATTACTAAATTATACATATATAGTAAAACGGATAAAACAAAATTAAAAATGACATACACATTAATATGATAAAAGAAATCGTAATAGAATATTATATTTTATATCTTGTTATTTTTCAAGTATGAATAATCCAATATGACATTGTTTTAGTTTAATAAATAATTTTAAATTCAAGTCTTAGATATTCTATAATTAATATTTTTAAAAATTATTCACAATAATTTTATTTAACTAAAACAAATTTGTTTCAGGTGAGGGATAAATTCTAAAAGATTATCATACCAAAATATCTTTCTGTTGCTACTTCTGCAAAATAGAATACAAGTCTTCGTGACCGAGAAATAGGTCTATTATTTTCAAAATTTTAGTTAACAAAACATAGAGAAAAATAGAAAACGTGTTTCAAGTGTTGACACATTTTTTTTAAGACAATGTGCAACAAGTATATAGCTAACTATGTTTTTCTTATCTTACCCTTGATTTGTACAGAAGGAAAGGAGAATGATGAAGAATTTGAGAATTAATATAGTTTGCATGGTAGAGAGTACAGTTTTAGAAGTTGGCAAAATTTTTCATAAAATTATTTATTTATTTTTATCTATCTTTTTGTTTTCAATAATTTTATTAAATTATACAACTTTCAAAATATTTTATCTCCATTTTTAATTTATATATATTTTATCATAATAAAAATTTTAATCTTAGTTTTTAAACTTTTATATATATATATATATATATATATATATATATATATATATATATATATATATATATATATATATATATAGTGGCGGAACTTGGAGAAAATATTTAGGGATGCCAAATTAGATTTTTTACATATAATTTTTTAATTAAAAAAATTATTTCCTTTATTTAAACCGTACATACAATGAATTAGTTGAATAGTCTTCAGTTGAAAATACAAAATATCAATATTTTATAATGTTGGGTTATACTAATTTGAGAAAATATAATTAGGATTCATGCCAATTTCATACAAAAAATTTCTAAAATCATAGTTAGGGTTCATACTAATTTAGGAAAACTTAATTTGGGAGAAATATCGTAATGGAAGAATCATAAATCTAACATACATAAATCATACTAAGATACTTATTCATGAGATCGTGTGAGTATGCATTACTTGTTCTCTATGTTCTCCAATTTCTTTTTCCTAATTTGTCTTTCTTTTATTTCACACTTTTTTGATGGCTTGTTGTGAAAAAACCTTATAACGAGATATAAAAGCTTAATCTCTTTAATCCAGTTATTAATCCATCAAATTAATTTTATTTTACTTTTTAAACACTAAAAATATATATAATATTAATATATATATATATATATATATATAAAATTTAATAAAATTAATATAATAATATAAATTATATATATATATATATATATATAATAAAATTAAAAGTTTGGGGGAGCCATGGCTCCCCTTAGTCCCATAGAAGGTCCGCCGGTGTTGCCACCCCTAGTTGGGCCAAATTAACACCACTAGCCAAATTCTATCGTCTCGATCTTAAGCACACAAGTTTTAGAAAATTCAATTTAAATTTCTTTTTATAAAAAATGAATTTTGGATTTTGAACTTTATCCAAATGTTTAGATTAGATTTAAATCTTGATCCAAATATTTTGATCTGGATTTAAAAAAAATCCAAACTAGTTTTGCTGAAAAAATGATTTGGATCGAAAATCTGATCCAATTATTTGGGTCTAAAAATAGACATGGAATAGATCATTAAAAATTCAATCCATAACCACCCTTATGTTTAACCCAAGTTTGATACGACCCTAGAAAATATCAAGATTTTGCTTATAAAATATGGTATAACATGAATTCAGATTTTTTGTAAATTGACGTTGATACTTTAAAAAAAATTAATATATTTTAAAACAACAAAATTAGTACTTGAAGACACAATAAAATAACAATACAGAAAAATTCAACAAAAAATTCAAATTCGTAAAGCATTGTTTCAAACGTTCTAATTTCTCATGTTACCTTGTCAAATCTTTCAATAAATGTTTTCGATGATTTCCTCTTTTCTTGCCTAATGTTGACCATGATGATGATAGAAGTCAAATGATGTGGTTAACTTATTACAAATCGCACGTCGAACAAACATATCAAACTAATTTATGAAGTGAGTGAGTAATCCTGTGAACCAACTCAAAATTGTTGTCCCCTTAAGGAGATTGGGAACACTTGAAAAAAAAAATGACATCGTGTACACACTGAAATGAGTAACAAAGGCATTTATATGTTCATCATGTGTTTTCATACATATCCATTGGAGTTTCTTCCAACTTATTGTACAAAAGTCTTTATAATCCTATTAATGAAGGAACATTAACCAGTTTTTTACCATTGCCAGTGACGTGTTTTTCCTTGTCCCCTTGATATACTATGATTGACGTTTAGGATGCATCCTAATATTCTTCTTACTTTTTGTGTGTTTAAGTGTTTCTTTATACTTCTTCTTTACTTTAAGGTAGTTAGTAGAGCTCTTTCCAAAACTTTTGTCTCACTTTAATTATTATCTTGAACTTACAGTAATTATCATTGCTAGTTATATGTTTCTTGTAGATAAATAGTTTTGAAAAATCTTAATCATACCATTAACGCTAAGGTGCTTGCAAATTTCAAGTGACCTTCAATAAGACTCATTTTTTTTTTTTTGTTAGATTAAGATTCTTTATGTGGAGCTGAAAGGTCTCCTTTTATTAGATTAAATTGAGAAGAAAACATTTACGAGAATACTTTATTAAGTTAAATAAAATATTAAGGAAGTATATATATATATATAATCAATAAATAATAAATAATTTATATATTGTAATTTTCACCTATTTATTATATTGTAATTAATTTTTACTATATGAGCCTTAATTCAATGTTTAATATGTTCTTAACACTTCATTAATTTATGAATAAAAATTACTTTGTAAGCCCCCATTTTCTTTCAGCTTGTGAGTTTTAGACCTAGCCTTTTCGTAGGCCCAAGGCCAGCCTTGTAGGGAACCCCTGCACTCTACCAGCTCATTCACTCTCACTTGTCCCTTTTTACAGAAACTGTTCCTCCTCACTCACCTTTGAACTCCAGTTAAGGCTCTGCTAGGGCATAAGTTCCCTCTAATTCCAGCTAGCTATTCTGCGTAATACTCTCAGGTAAGCTGAGCCTTGAACTCACCCTTCCTCTTTTCCAGTTAAAACACTCTGGTTTTGTTGTAGGTTTCCCCTAATACCAATTCTCAACTTCATGGGTGTTCGTTTTCAGTTTTGTAGGTTGCTCCAGAACTTGTTTGGTCTTGCTTGGGTTACCATTCTTTGTGTTAGTACCCCTAAAAGGTAATGGAAGCTAGAAATTTGGTGTTTTTAAATCATTTTTGCTTATTTCTGGACTGTCTTTGGGTTTGTGATGCTTGAATGATGCTGTTGGTTGTATATGAATGTTTGGTGCATGTGTATGTTGGTTGAGCGAGAGGTTGCATGTGCTAACAGGTGAGAAACCTACTAATCTCGCCCAAGCGAGGGAAGCAGGGACTCACCCCTGGATTCCAGCTCGAGTTGTCGCCTAGGCGACTGATTTTAATTTTGAGCGAGACGTTGTCGCTTGAGCAAGAACCCGCTGGAACCTTGCAGTGGCCACTGTCGCGCTCTCGCCTAGGCGAGGAGGGGTCGCCTGAGCAAAAGGAACCCTTTCGCCTGGGCGAGGACCTTTAGCTTGGGCGAGATGTTGTGACAAGGACTGCTGTGTTGGCTGATGTGACTCTATATTCTTTGCTCATAGTATGTGGTTGTGCTTGGTGTGTATGCCTGAATGGGTTTGGAATGAAAGTGTTGTTGGGTAATAAGTTATGATTTTGTTGGATTGAATGCTAGTATGCATGTGATAAGTATGAAATGAGAAACATGATATATTTGTTGGTGAAATTTCATGAGATTTGGGTGATTGTAAGGCATGTGGAATGTGCTGGGAGGGAGTTTAATGGGAAACTCTTGGTGACATATATATATGCCTAGTGTATACCTTGATATAGGAGATGTCTAGATAAAGGAGGGTATCTTGAACTCTAATAATTGTTCACGTTCACGTAGAGCAGAATGGTTAATGTGGTGAGAGTGGCAGGAGGTCATAGTCTTGGGACAGTTTGGACCTAAGACAATAGAGGATTAACCTTATGTGTGGTTGGGTGAATACCCCTTGCGTCTAGACTCTGCAGAGTCTAGAAACTGGCACAGGCGCATACTTCCTTTAGAATCCTATATCAAGTGTATGATCCGGATATCGAGTCGTAGTAACTTGCATTTGTCTGATCTCTTATGATTGAAATATTTTTGAGTTGATTGTTGATAATCTGCCTGGTCTTGTACATGTTGTATAATATGTTAAATGTTATTTTCACTAGCTTACCCTTCGTTCTCTGTGTTCTTGTTTGGCTATCTCTTTTGCGATGATCACCTCTTGGTGGGAGCAGATGGGAAGCACGTTGAAGGTGGACCTGATGGTAACAATGGTGCGGCGTAGAGGGTCCTGTCACCTTTGGCTCTCAACAGAGCATTTTTTTGCATCAGTGCTTTTTGTTTTCCTAGCTCTATAGGTCACTCTTTTGTGTACTGTTGAACCCCCTGTAGTGCAGGTTTTGCTAGAGGCATGTGTGATGGACATGCCTCCTTTCCTTTAAGAACTTCTTGGATGACTGTAATGGTAGTTCCTTATGTGTGTTGTTTCATCTGATAACGCTTCTGTTCCACATTATGCGATGTTTTGTTTAATAGAATTGCTCTAATTTAAATGGATGTCACATTCTTGACTATTCTAATTCCATATTTAACCAAGGCAAACTAGTATGGGTTATGTATCTACATCAAATGGTAATAAACAATTAGGTTTAATTATGCCTTTGGTCCCCATTTTGGACTCCAAATCTCAAATTGGTACCTATATTTTTTAAAATCTCAAAATGGTCCCCTTTTAACTTTAAAAGTCTCACTTTTGCCCTTTCTGTCAAGTCTGGACAAACGGCGTTAGGTGAACAGTGACTTGGCAAGGTTGACCATTTGCTGAACAGTGAGTTGGCAGTAAAACGTTGACGTGGAATGGGCAGCTGTAATTAAATTAGTTTAGGATAAGAAAAAATGTTAAATTAAATTAGGGTTTAGGGTTTTTATAATTTATGGTGGAGAATTATTTTTCAAAAAAATCAGAATTGCAAAATTAGGTTTAGGGTTTTTAAAAAAGAAAGCTGGGGTGAAATTGGGAAAACTGTGGTGGAACAGAGGAACAGAAGTTCTATCATCCCACACAAGCATCAAAACCCTAACACCATCACGTGCTTTTTTCTTCAGAAGCTCACCGAGTGTTGCATCTCCTCCAGGTTTTGGTCTCCTAGAATCTCTCACCAACGTGATCTCAGCGTACACAGACCACCCCGTAATGTATATCAAGTGTTGTGCGTTGTTGATTGCATCAAAAATATCTTCCCAACATCTACGAGGTTGGTAAGTGCGGCCTCCAGAAAGTGGTATTCTCGGAACAAAGTTGTCTGGAACATGAGCATCTTGGTACAAGGAAACCCTACATTCTTGTCTTTGTGAGAAGTAAGTGTACGGAACTCCGGGGAATTTAGGACTTCTGATTCCTTGGCCCCAGTTGAGGTCTTTTGAAACATCGAAGTACTGGAGCTTCACATGGATCTTGGAATGTGAATGTATTGGTTTTTTGTGTTCGTCCCCGATTTCACCCCAACTTTCTTTTTTAAAAACCCTAAACCTAATTTCGCAATTCTGATTTTTTTGAAAAATAATTCTCCCACCATAAATTATAAAAATCCTAAACCCTAATTTAATTTAACATTTTTTCTTATCCTAAACTAATTTAATTACAGCTGCCCATTCCACGTCAACGTTTTACTGCCAACTCACTGTTCAGCAAATGGTCAACCTTGCCAAGTCACTGTTCACCTAACGCCGTTTGTCCAGACTTGACGGAAAGGGCAAAAGTGAGACTTTTAAAGTTAAAAGGGGACCATTTTGAGATTTCCAAAAATACAGGTACCAATTTGAGATTTGGAATCCAAAATGGGGACCAAAGGCATAATTAAACCAAACAATTATAAATGTTAAATTAAGATTAAAACTAATAAAATGTGGAAATTAAAATTTAATTAAATTAAATTACGCATTTTCTTTTCTTTTCATTCGTCTTTCTTTCTTCTCTCATAATCTCACACATTCTCAAAATAAATAAGATCACAATATTAATAATTATGTTTTTTATCCATTTTACTAATTCTTCTACATCAATGTACTAACTTTTTTATGTATTTGATATGAAAGAAAAAAAAATTATTTTTTTACATTAAATTTTTGATAATATATATATTTTTTTAAATTATTTGATATCTTATTTTAAAAAAAATGAGATGTATATCAAAATTTCATATTTATCAAACATCAATAGCAAAAGTACTTACTTTAAAATTAAATATGAATACAGTCAACTTTTCAACAACCAGTTATTTTTCCTAGACCAATTTATTAATAATGTTTTCACAAATTAAAAATAATTTATATGTAAAATTAAAAATAAATGTTTATAATTTATTTGGACGATAAGAGAATTAAAATAAATTCACGCGAAGTTAAAATAATTACATGGGAAACATTTAACAAATTAAGTTATATATGATCTAATTTATTTCATAGTTGTATGAAATAACTGGTAAAAACATACTGTAAGAGGAATTAAAATTTATTGCATCTGTACACTGTCTTTAACTCAGAAATTGACCAGTCTAAAAAACGAGACCACATAAACAAGAAAGGAAGAAGCAATGGCAAGTGTTCTTCACATGTACTCCATAACTCTCACCTTCATTCAATGGCCGCTAAATTCGTAACTATTAAACTGTATCTAAATACCACCTTAACCATTCTCAGAAATCAACTCTCCTCGACCAACTACCACAGATTCAACAACACTATGTTCACACAACATTAATATACGCTAAAAAAAAAAAAAACTGAAAATCTGTGTTCAATTCTCATAATACTTGAAATTTCATCAGATCAATGATAATCACACTGCAAAATGGAGTTAATATACTCGGATAGAAAAACGGGTACAGATATGGATACAAAGATATAGTTAGATTGAATAAATATAGGATACAGAACACAACGTGTATATACATATTAAGTTTGAAATTGTTAACTAACACATTATCAACTAACACAAAAATAAATCTAATCTATTTATCTAATATTCAATATGTAAAAAATAATAATAATATAAAATTTATTCCTTATTTTAATCATAAAAATTATGTTAAAAATAAAAAAATATTTTTCAAATTGGACATAATATATCTTAAGAGTAATCGTACGAAATGTAGGTAGATGTCCGATACTAATCTAACACTAAATACACCATTTATGAAAAGTGTCAGGCGATCATAGTTTCCAAGATGGAAAAGATATAAATCATTGCATTTCCCAGTGTCGTTTTGCCCAAGGAACAAACAATTAACTCACCGTCATTTTACTCACCAAACTCAGTACAACCTGTGACTATAAAACGCAGCCATAGCTTTCAACTTCAACACAATCTCAATTGAAATCTCATCACACAATGGCTTCCAAAGTTTCCTCTCTCTTTGCGTTTGTTCTCATCACCACCATCCTTCTTGCCACTACATGGCAAGCAGTTGCAAGACGCCACACTAAACTAAAGTACTCATACAAAGGGGACAAGAAACAACCTCAGTTTTTCTTCCCTTCTGATGGTTATAGTCCTGGCTTTGGGAGATTAGGGTTTCCTCCTTTCTTTGGGTTTACACCTCAAAATCCAAACATCGGTGGTGGTGGTGGTGAAGTAGAGCCAGCACCAGTTTCAGGTGGTGGATATGTTCCAGGTGGAGATGACACCTTTGTCCCAAACCCAGGTTTTGAGGTTCCAAACCCTAGAAATGGTGGTGGAGTTCCAGTTCCAGTTCCAGTGAATCCATGAGTGAGCTAGCTACCATGCTCTATGCATGATGGCACTAGTTAGGTGTAGTTTCCATGCATGTTATATTATGGTTTTGCAAAATTGAAGTACTAGCTAGTGTACTGTTTTTTGTGTTGGTGAATAAGTTTTGTGTCTAGCTACTATGTGTGATATGCAGAGTCTTTCTGCTACATCAAATGAATTAATCATATGAGTAATGCTGGTTGAATTGTTAGTCATAACTCGTTTATTTCAATTATCATAGATAGATAGATAAATAGATATATAGAATCACAATTATGAGAGGAAGGAAAAAGGGTAAAATAGTAAGATTGTTAGAGTGAATAAATCAAAGAATAAGAGAAAGAAAGCTTATAAGTAAGTTTCTTTAGATTTAAAGAAAAAAAAATAGAAAGTGAATAGTGAAAAGTAACAAATTTGTATTAGATATAATTGATGTATAAAAATAATTAAAATTATCTTAAATATATTTGAGTTGTTAGATTTATTTGATGTTTCGTATGTATCTTAGGATTGTATTTGAGTTGTTTATATTGTTTGATACATTTTTTATTTAATGTTAAGTCAAATACTATTATGAAACGCGTTTGAAATGTTAAATAAATTTAATAAAATTTGATTAAAAAGACTAAATCTACGTATTTCAAAAGATGAAAGACTAAATTGGTCCAAAATTTCGAAATGAACTAATTCCAAAATTCACTGAAAATTAAAAGAACAAAAACATATTTAACCCTATTTTAACATTATCTAACATATTATTTACCTATGATTAGATACTAATTTACGAAGACGGATATATAAAATCTTAAAAAGCATAAAAGAAAAAAAAATATTTAGATAGAAAAGTGTAATTTTGAGGAATTTAAATACATTAAACTTAAATAATTTTATTTTTAAATATTTGGTTTATATAGAATATTTGAATTATTACAATATAAGAACACTAAATACAAAAATGATTTTTTTCAAATTCACTAATGAAAAACAATCACTGTATTGATAAATAATAAATGTTAACTGAAAAATGATATTTGTCTGCATTTATAGATAGAAATTTTAACATTGTAGATTAAAGAAAGTAGTTTATATCAACGGCAACTGTACATTGTGGATTAAAGAAAATAATTTATATCAACGACGACTCTGATTCAATAAAAATCCTAGCATCGTTTGAAAAAGTATTCCCAATTTTAATAAAATATCATCATTAACATTGAGTGTTTGATATTGACGAAAAAACAAATTATTTCAGAAAAATATTTCATCCAAAGTCGAGGCTACTGTGACTTCAATGAATTTACCTACCTTCTTTTCATGGAATTAAAACATGATAATAACATGGAAAATATTCTTCTCTTATGGATTTTTTATGCTTGGAAGTAATTTTTATTCCTATAACAAATGTGGAAAAATACATGATCTCATTCACAGAAATATGTTAAACATAGTTCAAAAATATACTAAATTAAGATATTACTGTTACTCAGTCAATGCAAGAATAAGGTCATAAACAGCATAATTATTATGGATTCATGTGAGATGAACATGAGACAAATTGAGTTGCATTTAGAAGAAGAAAAAAACAGTAACACCTTAAAATCACCAGTTAAAAAAATCCTGATAATAATTCTGAGTTCCCTTCACAGTGTTTTTATTAGTTATACTAACTACACAAATTCCACGATATCATAATGTTTAATTAAAGACCAAAACTAGTTATTCTTTTTACAGGGATAAAAATCATACAATCTGCTCTTCTCAAAAATACTTTTCCCAGTTTTCTTTGCATATACCTAAACTACTTTTACCCATTTTCTAATCTTAGTTGTCATCATCTCAACATCAATATCTCCTTCAATACAAAGTATGCTGTATCGCATAATTTCTTGTATCATCACAAATTCATCTTAGCTTGTACATTTTATTTTGCCAGTTTCAACTTTTTCTCTTTTCCTTTTAAAGTCCAACATTCATTACATCAAAAAAGAATACAATAAAACTTCTCTTTGAACATGGTAGATACTTCACAAATTACACATAACTCTCCATTGTTTTATATCCTATGTGTCACATTTTCATTAACTTCATCTCATTTAAATGTATTCCTAGCTAATCCCAAACCTCAAACAAAGAAATGAATTGTGTTAAGCTTTGCACAGCCAAGATAAAACTCTTCCATATACCTAACATCAATCTTTCTAACCACCTATATCATGTTAAATTCTTCCTAATGTTTGATCTCCCAATTCAGCAAATGAAACTCAGACCAAAGAAAAATCCTCGTCTGTTAAACGCTTGAAAATGGCAAGATTCCTCATTTTTCTCACCAGCAAAAATATGTTTTTAAAATATTTCGATTTATAATCGACATAACAAAGGATAAAAATGCCTCACATAAATGCAAAGTTGGTGTGTCATCAATTTGCAAGCGACCACCCCAAATCACTGATGAGTGTGTCGCATGCAAAATAGAAGTTTGGGGTCTTCACTCTGCTGCTCTACCCCATCCAACTCCACCAACCACAAACAGAAAGTAGATAATAAAAACACATAGTCACGTATTCTATATCCCCAGGTCCCCCTCTGAGAAAAGGTAATAAATAGTTGGTAAAGAAAAGGGAAATTACTCTGCCATCACTATCAGCTTTTAATCTCTGCAATGTACTTTGATATTCATCTTAGTGTTGTCATCCTTCTTACCAAAGTCAAGGAAAAAGGAAGTGAAAGTGGAAATCATACGTGAAAAGATAAATGTAATAAACAAGAAACAAATGACAGACAATAGCTAGGGAAAATGAACAATGTAAAATTTTGAGAGCAAAACTGGAGAAACATGTAAAATTCAAGTATTACAACATAGGATCTGAGAAAAAAAATTGTACTTGCTAGTTGACCCTGCCTTCAAGCTTGTACCTAGGTTTGTAATGGAATCATAACTATGTCACGCGAATATCCTGCCAAAAGAAGTGCAGGTGAAGATAGAGTGCAGTAGTAAAAGAGTGAGAAGTGTTAAATATGACATAGAGGAGAAATTAATACAAGTCGTCATTTATGTTCAAGATAACGCCATAAGGAATGACTCATGAAAACTCTTTCAGACTAAAGTCTAAAAAGTTATCAACATTCCTATTCTCTTTATTTTTATATATTTCTATCATATCATATCATATCAGTTATCGTAATTATTCTTTTTATCTCTATCACTTCTGATAAACTTGGAAGCTCAACAAATCATTTTTACAACACGAGTTTGTGTTGGAAGTACAAGTATGTTTATGCATACCTACATACAAACTCTTACACCAAAATTGAGTAAGAATGTTAGAAAAAATAACGAATTACATTCAAATCCCTTTTTTTTTTCTTAAGACTGAATTTGTAACACAAGAATCCCAGTTGGAAAATCAGTGTAAATGGTAAAATATCGTATGCAATCACAAGAAACTAAGAGAATGTCACTATAATTAGCTTTAAAAGAAATCGGCAAGAAAACTAAAATTATATATAGAAAGAAAACTTTAAGAGAAAATTTATGACTTTGCCCAAAATTCTCGCCTTTTACTTTTGATATCTAATAATAGGCAATAGTTTCATCTTTCCAAACAAAACAAGGACATTCAATACATGTACTTCTAAAACACTCTTCTCTGTCTCTTTAATACTTGTTTAAAAAAAAAAAAAAGATAATTGGGTTGAAGAAGCATCTCATCAGCAAAGAGCGCATGGAAATAAAAATCAAATCTTTATGAGCATGATTGGAGAATAAACGAAGTGGGTGTGCATGAAAAGGTACGTACCTAGCTCGGAACGCACGGTGGATTGGGAATCGAATCAAATGCCGAGAATCTTGAAAAAGATGAAGCAGAGGAATCCAAGGAAGATCAAAATGAAAAGGTAATCAACAAAGATGAAGAATCTGGTTGAGCCGTGATTCCTCTTGGTCCTTGATTTGGCCACGGACTCGTTCAGTTCTTCGATCTTGGCCATTGCAGAACAGAGTATGGTGAATTCCGATTCTCACCTATGCGAGTCGCGGCTACTGCTGAAGGACCCAAAAGCTACGCCTAAGGGTGCCACCAATAATCCAAAATTACCCAACACGCCTCAATTGTCCTTTGTTTTCGGTTTCATTCTCTTTATGTTTTTGTCTGGATTATGAATAAAATTGAGATTGAGAAAATGGAAAGAAAAAGCAAAAAAAAGAAACACACACAATAAATAAAATGAAAATGATATATTTTTTATTTAAAAGATAAATAAAAAACAATTTTGTTCAAACTTACAAATCCTATATTTTTTCACATATTTTAGGATATTCTTGTAATAATATATACTAATTTTACCTTAAGAAGTAATTAATACTATGCTAACCGGTGTGAACAATAAAAGATATATAAACAATATATTAAAGTTGCTTAGGTTATAATAAATATGTTTTACTTATTTTCATTTGGTTTTCTCATTTTAGTGTTAATATTATTTTTTAAAATTAAATTTTAATTTTCGTCGATCTTATTCAATTTTATCTTTCTTTTACTAATTTTTTTAAATAATTAATATTAATGAACATTAACTTCGTGTCATTTTATGAATGTTTTATTTTATTTTTTATTTTATTTATTTATTTTTGGAATAAATATGCATGTCAACTCAGAAACATATCACATCTCATAGTTAATATTTTATATTTAATTAGTCTCATTTTTGTTATTTTTGTTCAATTTAGTCTTAATTTTGTTTAATATTAAACAATTTTGTCCCTCTCAAAATTTATATCAAATTTAATTTTTATATAAAATTTATAAGGATATTTTTATTAAATATTTTTATTTAAAATCACAACTAGTTTAAAATTAAAACATAAATTGTAAGGATGACAATTAACACCATAGATATAAAATTATAAAATTTTAAAATTAGTCATTATCCTTAATACTTTATATTTTGGTTCTCATTTTAAATTAATTGTAATCCTAAACCAAACTATTTAATAAAAATGTGAATTTTAATAAAAATGTCATTATAACATTTATATAAAAATAAATTGTGTCTCAATTTGAAGAGGGACAAAATTGTTCCGTTTAAAAATAAATTGGACTAAATTGAACATGAACAAAAATAACGAATATAGAACCAATTTAAATATAAAACATTGACTCTGACACGGGAGACGTTGCTAGATTGACAGGTGAACTTGTTTTTAAAATAAAAATTAAAAAATTAGAAAGAAACCATGAAGTGGCATGTAGATGTCATTATTCATTACTGTTAATTATTTAAATGGTATTAACAAAAAAATAACAAAATTGAACAAAATTGACGAAAATTGACGTCTGAATAAAAAAAATAACATTAAAAATAAAATGACAAAACTAAACAAAAATAAAAATAAAATTAGTATTTTAACCCCTTGTTTAATTCTAAAATTTTGAAGAGCCAAATTTACAAATAAAATTTGGCTAAGTGCTAACTTTTAAAAGGAATGATCTAGATATGTACCGAATTCAATTAAAATATTTAATATGTAATAATTTCACATGATGTGACATTATTTTTTTAATTGGAAATCGATGTACCACATAATTTCTTCTAACTACTAGTCATGTCAAAACAACATTATCGAACGAACCAAGAAGTTTCTTATGCAGATAGCATTCTTCATGCATACTGGTATCCTCACCGTCCTGAAGTCCTATTGTAACCTCCTCCCCTATACCGAAAACATCAACTTTGTGAAATGTTATGTCGAGGTCATCAATGGCGAGGCCTATAACGAAGTCACCGTTCAGTATAGAGTCATTGTCGCCATGAAACCACGTGGTGCAAAGACTCTAACAGTCGTCGTGGCGCTCATCACCTAAGCAGAGTGAGCGTAATGATATTTCGTCTGTGACCACAACACAAACTTCTAAAATTAATCGTGATCTCTTTTCCATCGAGAAAGCAGTGTTTCCGAGCTCGAGAAGTGAATTTACGTCATCCTCGAACACATGATCATATGACCTTCTCATACTCTGATTCACCAATAACGAAGAGACTCTTTGATCTTATCGTTTGGTGAAATTATTACACGTAACATGATTTAATTATTACACACAACAAAGCCTCTTATATTAAAAGATACAAAGTAACATTTTATAAAGATTAAAATTATATATATATATATATATATATATATATTAAAGTATAAATAAATAAAATGAGTTCAATCTTTTTTTTTATCTATTTAGAAAAAATTATTTGTATTTTCATTTTCTTAGGAAGTAGAAGTAGTATTTAGTTAGCTAAAACAAGTTACATCATCTTATAATATACTCACAATAATTTTTTATTTATATTTATGTCGAAAGACGCAACCATTATTAAGGGGAGACAGATGAACTACTTGTGAAACAGAAATTCTATATTAATATCTGTACGATAAATATGATTGTCACACTTATATTTCATGCTACTAGTAAAGAACACTTTTCTAATCTAAATCCTCCATTAGTCTTCTTTTAAATGATAAATATAGAATGCATTTAATAATCCCAAGATATTATATCCATTTTTTCTTATAAAATACAGGAGCAAATGAAATTCCAAAGAATTATGGATGTATGACACACTTTAAGAATTATTCCAACACAATACATGAGACGAATTTGTTTTATACAGAATTATGGATGTATGATACACTTCAAGGAAAGGAACATAGCTTGTGTTCTGAATGCATTATTATATATACAATCATCTATGCAATTATACTGATAACTGCAACCTAAAAAACTCTGATCATAGCTAGAAGCAAGCACCAGGAGCTGTGTAAGTGTATATCCTGTATGAGCAGCAGATCACAACCTCAGGTCCCTAAGGTCGCTCAATTGGACCTTCAACTGATACAATCTTTGAATATTTTGAAGTTCATTTTGTAATTGCCATGAAACCTAAATAGTCTCTTCCCCCACTTTTCAATTCATTTACTCCTGGTGGTACACAACAAAAAATACCAATAGAAACAGAGAAAAATGTTATTAGCTTAATATGTGAAGTAAAACATTGATGAATGATCTTTTTATTAGAACATTAGACTAAGACAAGGTATACAGTATATGGTTTGTTTTCTTATATCAATTTGAAAGAACGATTTACCATATCTTGCTCAGCAAAATAGAATCATACGCATGTAAAAATATGTCCCAGGGTCACGAGCCTTAACCCTGAAACAGACTGGTGAAAGAACACAGTCTTCTTACCTTAGAATTTTGGTTTGAAGTGGATGATGTTGCTTCTGATGCTGAGTCAGATATTCGGGCTTCTGATTTCTCATTTGAATAGCTATAAACAAAACAAGATTGTGTATGGATGAGAATCCTGTTGGCAATGTAATGACTTTATGTAACATGTTTTTAATGCCATTTCGCAGCGTGCATCCATGTATAAGATGTCACTATCAACCTTCGATGCTTAAATGAGAAAGTCACATGGTATGTGATACTCAAGCATTCAAAAGGACACTAAAATGCTGGTGATGACAAAAGTAGTCATGCGTTATAATTCAATACGATATGACAAAAAATCTTAGAAAACCTACGTTGAAAGGATTGTGACCCAGACGAGCTCTACACAGTCCACCCAAAGAAGCCTTTGTTCCACAGGAATCAGACCATAAGTAATCAGATGCGCAAAAGGCCAAAGTTTCCACCCTGCCTGGAAAGCATATTAGAGATGTTAGCTGTCCAAAGAGGAGAATTTTTTCTAATTAAAGAATCACACAGGGGTAAGAATACACATTTCATTCATTATACTCATATATTATTAACTAGGGGGTTTAGGACTGAGCAAATTTCACAGCCTTTTTATTCAGCACCAGTTTCAACATAGCTACAGTACTACTAAGCTCATGAAGAGCAGGTACGAGGCACAAGCAAAACACAATGCTGTGACACTTGAAACAATATGGCATAAGGCAGATTTCAGGATAAGCTACCTCGAACAGTTCAAATAATTCATAGTTTAAAAGCAAGGTACAAAGATACACAAGCTTTTAATGAGAACGGATGGAACCAAAATACCTGAAAATTTGAATTCTAGGTTCACTCAAATTGTTACTACTACCTACTATATGCCCAACACTAGCAGTTTAATGCTCTACCAACTTCAGCCTAAGAGTATGACATAGTCCAAGTAATAAGCTCAGTTTTGAGCTTGACAACATCTCCACAACTTCACAATGAGGCAGGTAATTACATTGAAAATTAAAATCTGAAAACGGCATAAAGAAACAAACCAAACAGCTACTCACAGTAAGCAGGGGGAAAAATGTTGACTTCAGTTCACCATATATGTTACTCAAAGATTCAAACCGCAATAAGCCCAAAACCACAAAGTAGATGCTGTTCCAAACTGCAGACCACACAGTTTGGTCGAAAGCAACTTTAGCAGGGACAACCCACCATTCTTGGAAAGGAAAAAGAGCCTGTGAAATCATGCAAGCAATGTCAGTCATTCATAGAATATCACCGAATAGTTCCAATTCAGGAAGTCCAAATAATCACCTCACAAAGTTGATAGTAATAATGAGAAAGAGATCCATGGAGAGTAAACCCAACAAGACCTGATCTGAATAACCGTGCCCGATCAAACTCAAAAAGAGGCTTTCCTTCATAGCACTGTATATTTTGGTTAGAAATAGCTGAAGCGTCAGAAATTGTATGCTCAAAATTAGCATTTCACATTTTGCCAGTCAAAAACAAACCTGAGCAATCCAGTCTCCAATTGAGTAGACAATCCCACTAATTGCCATTTTAGCTAAAACCGGATTTGCTTTCAGAGCTTGCTCATAGGCAATCCAATTGTGCTCAGGTATATACCTTAGAATCTCATAAAGGGTCCAACCCTGAATAATAAAACACAATTTAGATGTTAACTTCTTCTGTGTCACACAGAAAATACACTTCAGTTCTCTTTCCTAATCACTCTAGTACTAAACATGTTCCTCTTGTCTCTTTACCAAAGATCCTACATTGACTATAAATATAGGCAATACAGCTAAAACAATATAAATATAAATTAGTAGGAGGAAACCCTAATCTCCTGGACAAGCTTTTGGAGTTGAATTAGGCTCTACAACAAATTCTAATATAGTACTAAAGTTTATCGTAATGGTTGTTTGTTGATACTTGTTAAGCCTATCAGGCTACATGTTACTAGACATTTTTCAGAGCAGTGGAAGATGTCCAACAAAACAAACTTCAGATGCGAAATGTCCGGCCCTCATCATATTATTGGAATTGGGTTAAACCCAATTTTACATTCTATGAACTATTAATATTATTGATCAACTTGAGTAACCAACAAGAACACGACTGTATAACTTGGAACAATGTTTCAGCTACACAGATTCATTGCCATGTTATTGAATCAATAGGACAGGATCATCTTTCAGGTCAATGGGTATGTGAAAAACAACAATTGGGTAACAATAATGATAATAACAATAAAAAGTAAGCAAATTTAATATTGAAACTGACATGCCAGTAGTCATGGTCAATGGTGAGCAACTTGGTGACAGCAAAAGTGCCAACCCCCAAAACGATGAAGGCATTAACGGTACTACTGCTTGTGAGGCGAGGATCAATCTCTGCCTCTGTTATGGATTCAGAAGGTTGAATACCCTCAACTTCATGGGAACGGGCTCCTCTGTCTTCAGACACCGGAACTATTTCACGGTCCTCAGCTACAGAGGTGATGATACGACTTCGTTTTGGGGTTCGGGAAGAGAGGGGAACGAAATGGGGTTTCGACAAGGTTGGTGTGAGTATGGGAAAGACGGTGCAAAGAGAAGTAACAGTAGCCATGGAAATGGGTCCGAGGATTGTGTTTGTGTCGTGTGAATATGTTAAGTGTTTGGGGCATCACCTCTTTTCTGCTACAACAACCCACCATGTGAACGCAAGTATTCATCTCTCGAATGTGCCAACTTAACTCTTTCTTGTTGATAGGTTGAAAATATACTCTTAAATTAAATAATTAAGAAATATTTAGTACAATTTTTAATATTACAAAATTTTAATTATATGATAATTTATTATTGAATTACTTTAAAAAAATTATGAATTAAAAAGTTGTTACAAATCATTAGGGTGTTCAAAAATAATGCTGTGGCATGTCATAACTTTTTTAATAGATAAAATTTTAATATAGTTAGTTGAAGAAATTTATCAATTTCATAAACCAACTGAATAGTTCATATAAATTGATATAGAATGTGTTAATCATAGAAGTTCAAACAAAATTAGAAAAAATTAAAATTTTTATATTAAAATTATCTTTTTTATTAGATAAAAAAATAAATATGTGAACAATTGTTGACTAAAGAGATTATTCACCTTAAAATAATTAAGTTGATATTTTTTTAATAGGATAAATGTTACACGGTTTAAACATGAGGTTTTTTATTTAAAGAAAAGTAAAATTGCATTTAAAACGTGATTTTTCATTAGAATGGATGTTTATTTAAATTGGACTGTTTACTAATTTGAGTGGAGAATAAAAATATAAAGTGATTATTGTCATTGAATATCACAAGGGTTTGAAGACCAAACATGGCCTCAAAACAAATAATGCATAAAAATCAAAAGAAAACTAACATGATAGAAAGAAAAGAAAAAGTGAACACCTGGAGCATTCGTAGTATCTTGGTGTTGCTCTTCACCTCCTTAGGATCTAAAATATTTATAAACTCATGCAACTTCAAAAGTTTTCTTTTCCATATTTCTTAGATAAAGGACATAGAAAAGACATGCTAAAAAGTTATATTCCACTTTAAATCAAATAATTTAAAAAAGTGCACAGTAAACTAAATAGTAAATGTGAAGACTTTCTAATAACAAAGAGGTTGTGTAAATTAAAAAGTTTTCCGAGCCACCCAGAATCAATTTTGATACATATGAGATCATCATAATCATATCGATAAATTATTTTGTTGTTTTTTAAAATTAATTTGAAGATGATAGATTTAAATTGAGAGAAAAATCATTAATTCTAACTTTTCCATCAACAAAAATCGATTTGAGGAGTTTTGTTTTCTCTAATTTATTTTTTATCCCTCATTATTGATTGTGTAGATATTCTTCGAGATGAGATTTTCTTTGTTGCATCTGCCTTTGCTTTGAGATTTGTATTCCAATTGTAATTCTTTTTTTCTCGCACTTCTTTTCTTGATTTTGGTTTATTTAAACTTTATTAATTTAATTTGTTAAAGGTTCAAGCTAAAATTGATATTTATCATTATAAATAATATATAAATATAATTTAAAAATATATATATATATATATATATATAAATAAATATAAAAAATAAAAAAAATTAGAAAATTTTGGAGGAGTCATGATTCTCCCCTCATTACTATGTTTCGTCCTTCTGTGGAGAGATGCATTATATGTATATTACATATTTATATGAAATCAATCTTGTATGTTTCTATTTTTTTGATTTAGTAGTCACTTAAAAAAATATTTCTTGCAATAATTTTGGAACTGGAAGTGGTAATATCTTTATTAAAATTATATACAAGAATGTCCATTTTAATAATTATACACACAAAATCAATTTTAAAATTTTTCAAACAATATTAAATATGAAAATCACGTTCATATTTTAGGTTATCCAAACAAAGAAATCACGTTCATATTTTAGGTTATCCAAACAAAGAAATCACGTTCATATTTTGTGTCATCCAAACAAAAATTATGTCACTTCTAAATCATTTTCATTTAAAATCAATTTTACAAATTTATACCAATTAAAATCAATTCGGCCGACACATATCAAACATTCACAATAAATATAGTTACGTAGATTAAGTTTAATGTAAAATTGTTTAATTATATTAAAAATTTAATTTATGTTAGAAATTTAATCATAGGGTAATTTTATTTTTTTTAAGAACATGAGAGTTTGAATTTCAATATTTATAATTTTTCGATATTATTTAAATTGAATTCTTTGTATTAGTTGAAAATTTTGAATATATTGGAGTATGAAGTGTCTTATCCTTAAAATATCGTATCGTTAATATTTTTAAAAGTTCAGATTTTAAGTATTATGTTTTTTTAAATAAAACTAATAGGTACTAATAATAATTACCAATTGTGCAAAAACTCTTACATTGTTTGTCACTTAATTATATTTGGTACATAATTATTGCAAATATTTCTGAGTAATTTTTTGCCTTTATTTTAATTTTAAGTGAATGAAAAACTCAAACCCAATCTACATAGAATTCTCATCTACTCCAAATACAGAATCAAATGTGTTGTCATGAATAATCTGTTTTACCTGTTGTGCAAACATCCTTACAACATTCGCCACTTAAATGCATTGTCTTTGATATATAGGTATTGCAAATATTTTCTGAGTCTTTTTGCCTTTTATTTCAGTTTGAAGTGTATGAAAAACTCAAACACCACAGCCTCCGAAGAATTCCACATAGAGTTCTCACCCATTCCAATTACATAATCAAATGTGCTACTATGAATAATATGTTTTACTTACTTGCAAAAACTGTTACAACGTTTGTCACTTAAATACATTATGTTTGGTACATAGTTATTACAAATATAATTTCATGCATGATATCATACCACTGAAATGTAGTGTCTAAAATAAAATTTGAACAATATCAATAATTAAAGGTCAATCAACATTTGTCCATAAAGTTTGTAAATATTTTTTCATCCAAAACCCACTAAAAATGCTAATAAGTGAATGTTCCATAACAAGCTCATAAATGCTACAATTAATATCTCAATCCCATTATATATTCATCAACACGAACCATATCACAACAACCAATTCGAAATAAAAAAACAGGGAATTCCAATTAACCCTAAACACAAAAGCAAAAAAAAAAAATCAATCCAAAACAAAAATGGAAATGATGAAATTTTACTTGCAAATTTAAAACTATCCACCCCTAAAAGAAAGAAATCCACTCAATAAAGTAAAGTTCACCATCCTCCATGACTGCATCATCCACAAAATCACCCAATAAACCTTAACTCAGAAGGACGACCAAAGGGAACAATGAAAATTGAGAACTTTGTCACTTTCGTGCAAGAAAATGAAAAGAGAAGGAAAAGATAAAATATGCATATTCTGATTTGTGAATTGAAAGCTTTCAGATGATAGCCAAATGAAATAATGAGAAGAAAATGAATGTTGCACAACTTTTCATCTGCAAAATGAGATAAAAACAACGTTTAGATTTCACACAAATATGATACAAATGATTTTTGAAAAAGAAAAACAAAAGCCATATAAGAATTTGTCAAAATTTGTTAAAATAAACTTTGCAACAAATCATTTTCCATAATATATATATATATATATATATATATATATATATATATATATATATA